>Ga0098035_1000206_pt1 | contig 30421 bp, 51 predicted proteins | sample 3_EtaG_FD_75046 | JGI IMG/M metagenome (GOLD analysis project Ga0098035, IMG submission 75046) | Marine viral communities from the Subarctic Pacific Ocean - 3_ETSP_OMZ_AT15126 metaG | ecosystem: Environmental > Aquatic > Marine > Oceanic | place: Pacific Ocean | collected 2015-01-07
ACGTCCTGACTGGATGACTCATTAAAATGAATGAATGTATTAATCCCATTTGTTAAAATCCCAAAATCTGCCACTCAGGAGTATATGAACCTCCGAGATTTTGGTATAACTTTTTAGGCCAATGACAAACCAATAGAGCCGTTCTGAGGCGGTCTTTGGGCCGGTGGTGGAATGAGTGCGGCGACCTCAGAAACGGCCACATAGGGCATCTGAGAGGCGATTTTAGGGGGTTCCCCTGCCCCCGTTTGATAGGGGATGAATCCCCTATTTCGGCAAATTAAATCAATTACAATAATTGATTTTGCTAGAAACAAATAAAATTTTATTTCTATTTACAACTCTTTCATTTGTAATTTTTGCAAAAATTTTTTAGCGGGCCTCCGCTAAAGGTAAGACTTTTTCAGACCAAAGAGCATTACACTCTCGGCATTCCCAAATCTTAACTTTTTGCGGAGAACCCACATAAAAACCTAGAATCCTTCTAGGTATGGTTTCGATACCACAATAAGCGCATTGTTCTCTAAGGGCCACTAAAATCACTTTCCTCGTTAATTAGCCCTTCCATATATTCTTCAATTGTTTGGTTAGAAACCTTATCCGAACCAAACGCAGCAAAGAACAATAGACTAATAGCGAGGATAAAGACAAGCCACAATAATATTTCTAAGGTGTCCATTACCAATCTACCTCCATTTTAATTTCTTTTTCTTGTTCATTTGAAAACCCCTTAACAACTTTATTACTAACGCCTTTTTGCCACAAATCATATACTAATTGGCAATCCTTTAAACAGTATTCTGCCACTTCTGTATATTTACCTTGCTTCCAAATTACAGGTGCATCAGCACTATCCATTGTTTTGGAGTCTTCAAGAGTATGCTTACATAAATTATCAAGACTATATCTTTCGCCGGAAACTTTAGTAATTTCTCTACTAGTATCTACATATGCTCTTTTGTTTAAATACTTTCTAATACAATAAATATCCAAAGCATCTCTTAATACGGGTAAATCAAATCCAGCAATATTATGTCCTAATACTTTGCCCCCTTTTTCTAAGTGGTCATCTAAATCAAACTTTAATTGAGAGATAGGTTTAACTTCTACATTCCCTTTCTTTAAATCATCTATTGCTTTATCAATATAAATTGTTCCTTTGTCACCATCCCATGTGCATACAGTAGAAACTTGAAACATATGGGTATTGCCCCAACCACCAATTTCATGAGCAAAGTTTTTAGTTTCAATATCTAAGGCTAACATAGTCATGTGTCTGACCCCCATAATTTTGTTATAGCAGATTGCTTGTCTGCTTCGGGGTCTACAACTTTATCTTCAAAAGATTTCTTTAGAAATGCCACTAGATGTTCTCCCCCACCAACGGCTATAATAGATGCCAATTCCCATCCAGCCTCTCCTTCTGTGTTTAAATTATCAACAACTACTTTGGGACCATTATTTACATCGAACACTAAAAACTTAGTTTTAAATTTCATTCAACGTCCTCCAATAATCTTACATAAACAGACTTAACAATTTTCCTTTCTTCAAAGTATTCTTCTACTTTAGGCCACCATTTATATAAAGTTGATACTCCTTTTTTAGTGTGTTGTCTAACCTTAGCAAATAGTTCTGCTTTATTAACCCATCCATTTTCATCTGCTTCTTTTCTGCAAATAGATTTAAACACACCTAAATTAGCGTTGTCTGACACAGCCCTCTTCTCTACTCTAAGTGCCTCATCGAGCCACGACACTAGAGACTTATAGCATTGTCGCACCAAAGAAGATGCTTGAAGCACATGATTGGGAGATACTATGAATCTTTTGCTTTTATCGGTTATACTAGGGGCTTCCGCTACACAGCATAAGATGGCTAATTTTTGAATATGTTTTAGGATTCTATTAATAAAAGTTTCCATTGCTTCAAAGACTTCTTGTCTGCTATCAGTAATATATTCTTCCATTAAAATACATTCTCTAGTTAAAGCATCGTTTGCTGCTCTAGTAATTTTAATCGTTTTTAATGGGTCACAATCTACTTCTTCATATCTTTCCTTTACCGTATCATATAATGTCACAAAACTGCTTGCATACTTTAATCTAGGTTTATCCCTGTCTTTGATAGTACCCCAATCAGAAATTAATTTCCTACGCATTTGCATTTGTTGATGTTGTGGTACTTCCCATATAAATATTAACTTTCTTTGTAGGACACCCTTTTCAGTAATAACTGTAGTCAATAGTTTTGGAATATAAGTTGTAGCAAACACAGACCTTTTACATTTACACTCAATAGGTTCATCCCCTAATTTTAGTTTCTTAGAGATAATCCATGTCTCTCCCCATATAGTATTCATAAATGTATTAAGATATACAATAGAATTTTCCTTGTGTTGAGATTGTTTAAATACACCTGAGTATTCAAACTCATCCCACATGGCTAATCCATCCCCTTCTAATTGACCGGGAATGGGTGTATCAACCATTACAGTCCTAGTTTGTCCGTTATCTTCTAGAATTTGTTCTTCTCTCTTTTCAAATGAACCTATTAAGGCTGCATCTGTGTAATCTGTTACATCAAAAATATTGAAATTAGTACCATGCTCTAAATTAATTAGTTCAAATGTTCTTCTTACAATTGGTTTGTACCAATTTGTTAATGTTGATTTGCCTGTTCCCGAAGTTTGAAGCCATAAGAATTGTAGTCTAGTATCATCTATATTGACACCGCTAGGAATAGCAATCATATCTTTGCATAATTGTCCTAACATTACAAAAAAGGACAATGATGCGGGTATAGAATTAAAATTGGAAGCCATTGTGCAATCATTCGATAAGTTTGTACAATTGCGGGTAGTGTTATTTTATTACTATCTACTTGTTTGTTATCATCTATAAAACTGTAAAACAGTTCATCTTCATATTCTGTATAATTATTATTAGTCATACTATTACCTTATCTTCACTATTTAGTGTTTCTATTAATCTTGTTGCTATTGTTAATCCTATGCCATCTAGCATGGATAGTTCTCCGGGAGTTGCTTCTCCTATCTCCATTACTGAACCATACTTTTCTATGACCTTTTTCGCTTTACTTTCACTAACTCCCTTAACTGTGCAAAGCATATCTACTCTTAAATCATCAGTAGTGATTCTTTTTAATAAACTAGGTCTAATTATTTCCCTATTAAATGGCCTCATCTTACATATTGTTGTAATAAGGTGTGCTGCTCTCTTAGGACTTTCTGTCCAAAAAACCCTTGCATCTGTATCTAATGTAATTTTTCCTATTGCCCCATAGAATTTATTAATTAGCATTTGTTCTGGAATATTAATATTTACAAATTTAGGGTATGCTAATAATTCATGTAATGACCCATGTACAATCACAATAGAATGTTCATAGTGTCTATCCATATTATCTATTTGATTCCATAGTCTTTTGTTTATCACAGACTGTAGAAAATCAATAGTGGATTTTGCTTCAAAACATACATCACTATAAACATAGTCACCAATTTCTATCCATTGTTTTTCTGTAGGAATATTTAATCTGCTTGCTTCTGATTCAACATAAGCAAATAGATTAGAATTTTCTCTACTGTCTATAATTAGTTTATCTATCATTCACAATACCTCCAACATTTTCCCGGACAATAACCTTGTGGAATTAATACAGTCTTACATCCCGGAGCATGATAACCATTGGCAACAATACCTTTAACATATCTTCTAGTAGTAGGTTCATGCCAATCCAACCATATACCATCATTAGAAGCAATAGTCTCAAACTCCTTCATTATAATTTCAACAATTTCGTTTTGTTGTTCTTGAGTAATATGTCTTTCACCCATTGCTAATATATCTCTATACCATTGTGCTAAATATACTCTTGCATAATGCCCCGGATTTTCTACCATAATTGCATTGTATAAGCATGGTAATATTGGTAATTCTCCGGGAGGTTTTGGGGCTTCTATTTCTATATCAGACATTTCTATAGATTTAACTTTGGGCCAATTTAATAATTTACTTCCATATTTAACTGAATGATGATTACCAGTTTTGGCTTTCTTTAAAATGAAGTCTAGTCCACAGTAAGTATTTATTTTCGTAACAGGAACACAATAATAATTCTCTTTACTACTAAGATTGACGGTGTTAGGTATTCTACGAAGCCTATTAGTTTGGATTCCACTCCTATCAAGAGTAGGATAATCTTTAGCCAAGTCGGTGAAATATGCTTGAATGCTTCTAATATCACTTACTGTTTCCCCATAGACAATAATATGAAATCCCTTGCCACTAAAATACATATTAAAATATATGTCTTGGTCATCTAATATTCTTTCTATATTACATAAATCTTGATAGGCTTTTTCAAGAGGTTCATTGTGTGCATCTAAATCTAAAAATGCTCTATCTATAATAACTGATGAGTCTACTTTTGAAGTTTCAGCAAATTGTTTATAATCATATACTGTTGTATAGCAATTCATTATGCCATTGAAAGCATTTACCCAATTAACAAACTCTCTCTTATTCTTTACTATCTGACGTTTCATTTGGGGAGCGTCCTTTATATGGCTCCCCGCCCAAACTTCTCTTGGAAATCTCATCTTTATCATCCTCATTAAAATTAATTTTAGCGCCATCTAATTTGGCTTTTATTATTATTGCTATTTGTTCTTTTAATACATAATCTACATTGGCTTTAAAAAACTCACCAAATGTTTTTCCTTCCGCATCTACTACTTTATCCCACACTAAATCTAATTTTTCCTTAGCGTTTAAATCATTATACATATCTTCTTTAATTGTATCTATTAAAACATTTACCTGACTAATTTCAGAAAATGTCCAGTTTTTACCTTTCAATTTTTTCATTACTTTATCTTCTATCATTATATCACATCGAATAATTTTGCTATGACGACAAGAGCGAGCAATACATTCACGAAACCTAGAATGGTTCTAACTAATGCTAGGCTACCAACGTGTTTCTCAGACCACTTATCTATTTTTTCTCCATTCATTTTAATCCCTTTTCTTTTCTTCTTGCTTTGGCTTCTTTCAAATAACATTTCCCACATAAATATCTACAATTAGAATTAGAACCCGTCTTTGGTTTTCCACAGGTATTACAAACATCACTAGGAAGTTTCTGTTTATCTTTCCACTTCATAGCCATGCCTCAGATTGTGCTTTATCACAAATAGGATAGAAACTACAATATTGACAAGTCTTATAATAGTATTTTTCCCCAAAGGTTTTTGTTTCATATGATTTAATCAATTGAGTTATTCCTTTTAATACAGCATTCATGCTTGCCTTCTTGACAGGTTCAACTTGGATAAAATTGGAGGCAGGATAATACCAACCCCAATGAGTAATATCCTTATCACTATCAATGCCCGCCCCTGCTAATTCATATTCTGGTGCATTATCAATAAGCATTTTATAAAAGGACATTTCTGCTCTCATACCTGTTAGTTTATAATCTTTCCACGGCCCTGTTTTTAGTTCTATAGGAATATACTTTCCATTATCTTCAAACATTCTATCAATGATACCTTGAAGATGAACAGTATAGTCTCTATCAAGGATACACTTTGGGTTCAAATCAAATGGAATTTTAATTTCAGCATTAAGAATTTCTTCATTAATGACAGGTAAAAAGGTATCTAATTTATCTTGTTCTCTAGCATCAACAAATCGTTGAGCCTCAAAATTAGCCATTGTTTTATAAATATCACCATAGTCATCAATGGGATACAAGCCCATATTATATTGGATTAATTCTGAATGGCTTAAATCTTCTGCTTTTAGCATATCAAATTCATCAAAAAAGGTTTCCCTATTATTATGTATTACTGTTCCTTTTATCATTGCTTCTGATGTATCTTGTGGTAATCTTAGAGGATATGAAAACTCATATTTCTTGGGACACCATTTGTATGACCCATAAGAAGATTTAGTTATTTTTAATACTGGGTCAGCACCATCATTGGTATAATTTTCTGGATACCATTCATATGTAAATTCTCTCATTTTACCACCACTCATCTAATGTCTTTTGATTAATGTCTTGTCTTATTTGGGTAAAGTCCCACCCCATAGCCTCATAGATAGGTTTGGCCTTTTTAACTATTGCCTCTGCATAGTGATAGTAGTCAGGGGTTATATTACAATCTAATAGATTTTTTTCATTAGGTGCAGAAATATATGTTGGTCTTTTGTAAACACCATTTAAAGGATTTCTATATAATGTCCTTATTGGGTCATCCATTATTCTTATGTAAATATAAGAGTCAACTAGTTTATTATTGCGGTTTTGATTCCACCACATTACTCCTTCAACACCCGAACCAATGCTAGGATTTTTGCCTTCTAATGTTACTAGTGAAGTATCGTTACCACACTTAAAGCAATAACTTGCACAATTATGATTTAATAATTCTTCTACGGTAGATTGAACATTACAATGTTTACATTTATAGATGAATCTTTCTGGTCTATATCTACTTCTATTTATAAGTGTTTTTAATTCAATATTACCAGTTGAAATAGTGTTGTATTTTAATTTGAGTGTGGTTGTTATTTCTAACTCAGACTTGCCTTCAACCCACATTCTTAATATTTCTAATTGGGTTTTCTTTTCTAAGTCTGTTTGGGCTATTCTTTTTGCAGTAAATCCTGTCATAGTAAATTCAGGTTCATCTAAATAGTTACCATCTTTCCAAGAAATTAATCCAGCATTTCTATTCTTAGTTATACCCACACCAAGAGACTTGAAGTATTTTTCAAATTCTAATGTTATTGGGTGGTCATCTAATTCTAGTAGATTAGGAAATGCATTTCTAACATGGTTGTTTAACAAGTCTCTAGTTTCTTCTGCCTTATCCATAGGCATTTGCACATAGATAGAATCAGTATGTCCATAAACTAATTTCATTCTTCTTCCTCTAACATTTTAGCGTTGTGAACCGCTTGAGTATATTTTTGCTTAGTTACATTTATATACTTAGATTTTAAGTTTATTATTTTCCTACGAATATCTTCACCTTTAATATGGCTAATAGTTATCATTCTAGTATCGTGTGCTAATTTTAATTCATTATAACAGTCTTCATTTATTATTCCTTTTCTTTGCCAATTTTGCCAATTACTATTTGTCATTCTTCCTCATCTCCTACTTTCATTTTTATATCTGCACCAGTTTGCATACACTTACATACTATTACTTTCATTTAACATTCCTCTTTTTTCTCATAGCATAATACTTGCGTTGTCTCGCTAGTATCTTCTCACGATTCTTTTCGTGGTACTTGCATTGGTACTCTGCTATCTTCTCACTATTCATGCGTCGTCTTGCATTAATCTTCTCACGATTTTCTTCGTAGTATTTGCGTTGTGCCGCTCGTTCTTTCTCATGATTCTTTTCGTAATACTTGCGTTTGTACGCCTTCTTCCTCTCACGCCTACATTCGTCACAGTATATCCTTTGTGGAACGTAGTCAAATATGTTATCACAAGTCTCACATATAGTAATTTCTTTATTCATAATTTTTGTCATTAATAGTTCTGACAATTCTATCAGATGGCGATTTTCCTTTTCGTTCATAATTCCATCACCTTGAATGCTGCCATTCTAATTGCCTTTCTTGCACCTGCGGTAATACTTGCGGCCAAATCAATATCAGCCCAACCAAAACCTTGATAGGCTACAATTCCATAAAAGGAAGCCATTAATCTTTTGACAGCCATTTGATTATTATACCATTTGGCATACTCTTCTTTGGTTTCTGCGGCCTTCATTTTTTCTTTGTAAGACTCACGCAATACTTTTAATTCCAATAATGCTTTAGGTAGAGTTCCAAGTTTATCTGTCTTATAATAACGCCAATCTAAATCTTCTTCTTCACTTAAATCTCTTGGAGTAGCAATGTTCACAGCAAAATCCGTTGGCTCTAAACTTTTTGTTTCCCATGAAATATTGAGAGCAATAGTTATAGAAGGGTATAGTCCAGCAAAATCAAATGCTGCTACATTTTCGTGTAGTCCATTTGTTCCTTCAATGGAGGGGTCATAAATTAAAGCCCCTCTATAAGAAATTTTCTTGCCTTGTATTCCTGTTGGTGCTTTCCATGTAGCGTTTCTCATGAAATAAATACTACCCATATTACTCGCATAAAAACAAGCATCAAATGGCGCAACTATTAATCTTTGTAGAGCAACTATTGCTTCTGAAGTATAGTTTTTTTCGTCTATTCTCCTAAGTAAATCAACGTCCTTTACGGCATAGTCAAGATAATGTTTTGTGTCTTCTAACCATGCTCTAGCGAAAAACTCATTCTTATCAGGAAATTTTTCGCTCACTAATTTCTTCTCACCTAAGACAGTTTCTGCAATATAGTCTAATGCCATAGAAGGTAGTGTCCCTCGTTGTGCATCATTCCATTGACGCTCAAATGCTAGGTCAAGGTTAAGTAAAATTCTTCCCCTAACTGGTTGTTCAACGGGGTTGTAGCCTTGTGCTGCCTTTGAAAGTTTTATCCCATCAGAAAAATAAACTCCCTTCACATCATTATAGGGAGAAAGTTTTCGGGGGTCCAACCCGTTAGCGTGAAGCCTCTCAATTAGTTTAGGTAAATCGAACTTAGAACCGAACCAAGAGATTAACATATCAGGGTCTTCAGTTTCTAAAATAGTCATGAAACTTTCTAACATTTCTTTTTCTGTGAAAAAACCTTGTCCAATTAAATTTCTTTTAATTCCAGAACCTTTAGGAATCCAATACAAAATACGACTTCTCTTATTGAAGGAATCATAAAACGACATACAGGTAATTGCACCATTATGTTTTCCGCCTTGTTGCCATTCCAAATCCCAATACCATTTTCTTAATTCGTATTCGGGTATTTCAGTTAGGTTATCTACTGCGTAGCGGTAATGAAAAGGTACATCTGCTTCAAAAGTTTCTTCCCATTCTTTTCTAATCATCCTAGCGTAGCCGGGTTTTGGTGGGTTCCACATAACCTTTTTTAATTCTCTTCCATCAAGAGATACCCAGTTTTTATTTGTTTCATAGTATATGTCTACGCGAAGCCTTACTCCATGTTCGTTAATATAAACGCGATTCTTTTCAGGAGCATCACCAACAATGAAAAAATAAGGACGGGCCTTCAAATACGGAATGGTGGTTTCTTTTCTTTCACCTTCTTCCCTCCATCTGAGAGCAAACATATTTTCTTTATCTATTGCACTGATTATCATTATCTCACCCTAATATATGGGGCTACAATTAATTTTCTATTAGGCCCAATAAGTAGTATGGGTTTGTCATCTCTCAAAAAGAGATACATTACACCACTCATACAAAATTTATCAATAGGCGCAGAAAATTCTACCGTAGCAGATTCTCCTTCGTGGGCTACTAAAGGTAATTCACATTCAAAATGTTCTGTTGCATGAAAATTCGCAGAAGACATTACACATCTTTCTTGGTTATAATCAATCTTAAATGTAGCGGTCCCAACAATATTACAATGCTTAATTGCTTTAGCCAAAACTTCACCTTGAATAGTAAGTTTGGCTTCCAATGGAGTTGTACCAAATACAGGCATACCTTCTGTTGGAATCTTCAAAGTTTGAATTTTGAGTATTGCTCCGATGCTTCCGTGTTCAACAGATAGTTGCATCTTAGCCCTTTGCGATTCATCCTTTAGTATCATTTGGGAATCTGTAATTCTAAGAATTAGATGGTCTTCTTTGAACACCTTTAAATATTTATTCAATTTTTCGATGTCAAAAATAACCATCATGTCTTCTTTAGCATCTTCTGCCGATGCTCTTATTGTAACACTCGCTGCAATGGATTCACTAGCATTAGCCAATGTTAGTGTATTATTAGTTTTAATAAAGGCTACACCCATATTACTAATAGCATCTATCTTTGATACAGTTGAGGACTTATATTTGCCCTTAAGCCAAATTGCCTCAACTGCATCTTTAAATTCATTTAAATTTACAGATACATTCATCATAATTATACTTCCTCTTCTGACCACGAATATTTTTTACCAGCAAACTTATCCTCGTGACCCTTTACCATCTTACCAAAGCAAGAATATTGGCAGGTGGATTGGGGCCACCCTTTAGGTCGGGGCTTGTGATAAACACAATCTGTTATGTTACACTTATCAGGACTATTTAATGGAGCCCTTTTTAAATGGTTCTCACATTCTACGCAACTACAACGGGGGACTGAAGACCCATCATTCCATAATCCATATGGAACTTTTTGAAGATGGCTCATATAGTTCCCTCTCGTAGTTCAAGAACACCATACCAAGCATTCACTTCTTCTTCTGAATCGTGACCACTTGTAGTAAAGATTGTCCATTCCTTTCCTACGAGGGAGGGATTCGTCTTACTTGCTTTAAGGGTAGCAATATGATTTGTTACACCATCTTTTGTTACAGTATTTATATGTATCATTTGGTTAAATCTAGCGGGTGTAGATTTATGCCAATCAGGGGTTTCACCAATAGGCACAGGTACATTGATATTATCATACAAAGGTTTCATATGAGTAACCATAAACCTATCGCATTCTAATGAACCAACCAAATCCAACAAGCGGTTATAAATTCTATTCCTTATTTTCCAATCTAATGGACTAACATGAACAGAATCAGAAGCATGAATAATGGTTCCTGTTCTTTGTTGTTGCTTAACCAAGTGGTCACGCAATACATCGCTTGAACCTTCGTAAGCCTTATCTACCCCATCAAGAATAAAAGCCTTAACATTTCCTTCTTCAATCATTTCCTTAGCAAACTCTACAAATCCTCTAGCATTATTAAAGATGGCATCCCAATCTGGAGTACCATCTCTTTTCAATTCTAAAGGATTGAAGATAATAATATCTTCAGTTCTATCCCAACCAGAATCCCAAGTTGCTTCTGCCCCATCATCTAAATCTAATAGAAGAACTTTCATTCCTTTTTCAATCTCTTCCACGGTTCGACAATCTAAGACAATTCCTGTTTTACCTACTTTTTCATTCCCAGTAACAGAACAATACAAAAATGCTCTATCCCTTTCTAATCTATTTTTTATTTGTTGTAGAATCTTTTCTTTTTGTATTTGAAAGAAAGTTTTCTCAACCGCTTCTTCATTTTCATCATTGCTTTTTACAGCGTCACCTTTTTTATCAGTAGTCCAATCCATTTTCATCACCAAAATCTAAATTTACCTTTCCCATTCCATAGTTCCATTCATTTACTATTTCTCTTAATGCATTCTCAGTTACTTTAATCCTGATTTCCTTGCGAGAGGGTACATGAAACTTTACCCAATATTCGGAGGTTTCTTCGTTTAAACTCCATGTTAAAAATTCTACAGTTTCTAACTTTACTGCAAAACTAACACCATGAATTACTCCATTTTCTATATCATACATTTAATCAAAACCAATCAATGTCTTCTTCTTCAGCAGACTCAAAGGGTTCAGTTACAACACCTTTGTTTTCAGTGCATAGCATACCACTAACATTAAGTGATACATCTCCCCATGAACCATCATCCATTCGGCGTTGTGATGTTCTACCAACAAAGACAACACTTGAACCAATACCAAAATTGATATCAATATGTGGTGGAACCCAACAAGTTGTTCCTGCCCAAGAGCCACCATCATAGTCAAAGTCAGAATTAATATCTGTTATAGTTACCCTACGAGTCCCAAAATTATTAGGGGTCATATTGACACTAGATACTGTTCCATCAGTTATCACAAACTTTTCGGCTGCTCTAACATCCTTAGATTGCAATTCCATGTGATACCTATTCAAATCTAACAATGGGCTATAGTGGTTCATAGCGTGTTCCATAGCATAGTTTTGAAGTTCAACCACAGTTGGTTCATCCTTACGGCTATCTTCTGGTAGGTCTGCATTGTATTTTAAACTCTCTAAAGTCCCTTCCTTAAAGCCATAAATCCTGTTAGGGAAATTACTATCCCTAATAACACTCATACTCACTAATTTAAAGGTTGTTGGGGTAAACGTCTTTGAAGCCTCACCCTTGTATGAAAAGAAATATACTCCATTCTCTCCATTAACATCTCCTAAAAATACACCTGCACTCCTAAATTGTTCGGCGGGTAAAGGCTTACCATAGTTTACGTTCTTATTTGCACCAAAAGATGGCATATTATCCAAAGGTACAATCCACTTATCTGTGTCAACTGAGAAGTTATTTGCTGGCAACTCCTTTAGAATTGCGGTCTTTTCTTCTCCTGTTGTGTTGTCCTTTTTCTTAGCAGAATAGCCCTCATCAGTCTTAGTTATGATAGCAACCCTACCAGTATTATAGGCTTCTTCTGGGCTTCTATCATATTCGGCTTTAACCCTATCATTTTGCCACTTACCCATATCTCTTGCGGCTTCAATAGATAGGAAAAACCCTAACGCTTGCTTAATTAAACTGCTGCTTCCACCTGTTTCAGCAACGGGTACATCCTTATATGCATTCTTACCACTAAACCATTGTCTAAATAATGACAATGCTAGTTTCCATTCATCGGTTGGTGATAGATTATTCTTATCACATATATCCAACCACTTTTCTTCTACTTCATTCATTTCTAATCCTAAGACTTCTGCAGCCTTAGCAATTTCCTTACTTACTTTTTCTTCCATATTTTCACTTCCATTTCTTTTTTCTTTCTTTATATTCTTTCTTTGCTTTCTTATATTCTTCCCATGTCATCATTTTACAAACTCCGTTAATGTCATTTGTCGACCCTTATCTATTTTACTAAAACCATACATAAATCCATAGTCTATTAATGTTTTTTGTTTCATCTTTCTTCCTCATGTTTAATTATTTCTTTTTGTTTCTTTATTTCATCCCAATGCTTTTGTTCGTAGTACAATTCTATCACTCCTTCCACAGTCAAACATACTCCTGCTAATGTCCAGAATAAATCTGAATTAATCTCAGTAATACCAAATACATTTAAGAGTGGTATGATTGTCAATAACATTCCTGTTATAACTATCCACTCATATCTCATTAAGTCCTCTTTGTCAAACTTACCATCTCTATTAAAATCAAATAATCTCATAATGGTTTCCTCCCAAGTAATATATAAAATCCATATACAAATAAGAACATATAAATTCCACCTAAGAAACATAACATTGCTTTCATTTCACTATCCGTTATATTTATCCCCCCCAAATAATTTCCATAGGATTAATAATACTAAAATTACAACTAATCCATCCATTATATCATCTGACCTATCATCCAAGATGATAATACCTTTGGAGTCATATTACTACTTCTCCACTCAGCCTCCCCAATCACCCTTAGTAATTTGAATTTCATTCCAGCATCTAATTCCTTTCTAAGAATCGCTTCATGTAATGATTGACACACATATTTTATATCTACCGATTGGTGTATCAACGCATGAATTTGGTTGAGTGCGGATTCGTATTGTTTATTACGAATGGATTCCAATATATTATCGTAAGGTTCTTCCATTCTTTTTATTTGTATATTTAATGATGCATTGCTGTTGGCCGATGCCTGAAGTTCAGTAATCGCCCTGCGTAAGTCACCGCGCATCTCCTTAATAAACATTTCCAATTCTTCGGTTGGTATCGAATCTATGCCTTCTTTTTCAAGAATTGATTCTAATACTATCTTCATGTCTTCCTCACTAATCTTAGTAAAGAGATAGTTTGCACACCTTGATTGTAAAGGTAGAATGATTTTGAATCTATTATTACAAGTAATAATAAATCTTACATTGCCACTATATCGTTCCATTACCCTTTTCAAGGCGTTTTGTGCATCGGGAGTCATCCCATCCATTTCATCGAGTAGTATAATTTTGTGAGGAATATCCCCTAATTTCATTGAGGATGATATCTCTTTAATTGTTGTTCTAACTACTTCTAATCGTCTATCATCTGATGCATTTATTTCAAAGAAATTGCCTTGCTTATCTTCTCCTAAAACAAAGTTAGCAGTTGCTATTGCTGCTGCTGTTTTACCTGTGCCTGCATCACCATATAACAATAGATTAGGCATACCTTCTTTCCATGTAATAGCATCTATGTAAAACTTAGGTTGTCCTATAATTTCATCTAGAGTTGCTGGTCTGTATTGTTCTGTCCATAACATTATTCTTTCTCTCCTATATACATCCATTTTTTATATCCCATATTTTTAAAGGATTTCATCATTGACAATAAATTACCTGTTTGTTGATTAGTGGTTTGTGTCCTTTTATGTAAAGAGCCAGTTAGGTTTTTATATGTATTTAAATAATCTACTGCTTGTTCTGTACTAAAAACGTAAGGATATGGATTTCCTTGACCAAACTCTTTCAAAGCCACTCTTTTATAGTAATGGTTTATTGACATTAAAAATCACCTAGCGTTGCTACACGATGCGTTAATACCTTTTTCTTTCTGGGTGGTTCAGGCAAATGAAGCATCCTTCTTTCATAGTTGTTTAATGTTTTACTAGCATACTTAGCAAAACCATCATCTTGAATTAATTGTTTAATCAAATGATGTTCATAAGGTCTTAGTCCAAGTTTACGACAAACATCTATTATTTTTGGTCGTGCCTTTCTTTGTGGAATAATAGCCTTATGGGAATGGGATGATGGTTTATGCGCATATGCTAATAACTCATAAAAATAACTTTGAGACCATCTTCTTTTAACTTTCGCATCTAAATATGCTATTTTATTAGGATGGATATTTAATGCTAACCAAGATAAAAATTGTTCATCGTATGGTTTATTAAGTTTAAGTTGTATTACAATATCATTTCTATCTTTGTTTCTTAAATAATCATAAAACAATTCAAATATATTTTTATCATAATCAACGGGGTCTTGTGAACCTACGAGGTCTTCCGATAAGGAGACTTGATAGTAGTTTTTAGTACCTGCTCTCTTTAACTTACAAAGACCAAAGATTCCTTTCGGAACATCTTTTTGGTTGAGAGAAGTCAATACTACTTGTCCTTGATACTGATTGATAGTATTTACAATTAGTTCCAATTTTGGTTTATAGTTGGCTTCTTCAATAAGAATTCCTCTATCAATAGGGATACTAAAGTTATCCTCTATGTCATACTCATTAGCATACCTAATGATAGGATTATCCCCAAGAATCTCTAGAGCCTTAGTGGTCTTACCTGTTCCTGTTTTTCCTACTATTATAATTGGTCTTGTCATATTAATATTTATCATTCAATCTCTTCCATGTTCATTATATCTTTGTAAGACGCGCCACATTTAGGACAATCAATATCTAGAAAGAATACCTTTATTTTAGGCTCAACACTAATTGCTGCTGTAAATGCTAACTGGTCATAACCACATTCTTTACATCCTTTTTTAATAGTTTCTTCGGCGTGCCATGCTAGGGTTTGAATATCATTACGACTGAAAATCTAAATCTCCCCTTTGAGTGCTAAGATTTTTTCAAAACCTTCTAGTGTTAAATGTTGTCCTTCGTCAATAAGTTTGACTATCTTTTTAAAATCGCCCCACATATTTTTTGAATCAGGCAGGTCTTTGGGAACTAATTCACATAGTTTCCATATATTCACTAGACCACCAATAGATAAGATAGGCCGGGGTCTACTTTTATGTTCCTTTTCTTTTAGAATATATTTAATTCCCTTTTTATCTAATGATAATCCTAGTGCATAGAGAAATTCTTTAGATGCTCTAAAGTTTACTCTTATTCTAACTCTATATCCTATCAAGGTATCTTCGGTCCTTGACAAATGCACTTCGGGCTTGGTCAGGGACAACAATATTCCTTCTAACTGTCCTTTATTAAACATCGTTTATTACTTCCTTTACTTCTATTAAATCAAACTTGACTCTTAGTTCTTGAAATCCTGATGAAATCCAATCTGCCATTGCTAATTCTTTTATGTTTGTGGTAAACATGAATGTTATTTTATATCCTCTTGTCAAGCCAAATGTCGAGGCTAAATCAGAATCTATTTCTGTTACATTAATATAAAAATCGCCATGATATATTGTAGTTATTCCTTCATTGATTATAGCCATGTCCCTTATTCCGGGTTGGGCATAGAACATAAATGATACAACATCACACGCCCCATGTCTACCTAATACTTCTTCTAGTGTAGTTTCATAATTTCCTTTTATTCCCATTATTCTTCCTCCTGCCTTTCCCACTTATTGTTAGTCCTTAGATATTCTTTGTAGTCTTTACCAAACTCAACTTGTTCGGCCCAATATCCATGCCCATCGTTTACGTCTAACTCTAGCCATTTCCAATGAGCAGAAGTTATTCTTTTGTCTCCGCGTTGATTAGCATTGATTTCTGCTTTTAAAGCCAATTGTCTAACAAGAGTATCTAAATGTTCTGCTACAAAATAAGCCAAATCATGCGATAGGGATAACTCCACTTCATCTTTAATGACTTTCATGTAAGGAAATCTTGTCATCTTTCTTCTATCGAATCGAGGATGCTTTGGGACGATAAGATTTTTTTCTTTATCTAAGTAAGGGACCATTTTGGCATCCATTTTCTTGAACCTACCACGCTTCTCATCCCCGACCCTCTTCAAATGTGCCACTCCATGCTCAATTTTAATACAAGTATAGGGCAGACTATCAATAAGGGTGATTGCACCTTCGGTAATCATTTATGCCATCTCCATAAGCCTTGCGAGCGTATCAATATCAGCAGCATACTTGTCATGTCGAATCCTAACATTTCTAGGGAACCTCAAACCAATGTTACCATCAGCATCATTAGTCACTAAGTCGCTTGTTACTTCTAATACTATTCTAGGTAGAAAGAAGAACTCATCTTCTGTATAATGGTCTACATTCTTTCTTAGTTCTGTAGTAAGGAAGGTTAAATCCCAATCCGAGAACCCTGTTCCAACCCTACCAACAGAAACGTAGTCTGAACCATCCTTTACAGATATACCAAATGTACCAAATACATTGTTTCTTTTGCCTTTACCATACTTAGCAGATGTAATGACTACATCTAAAGAGATACGGGGAGGTTTGTATTTCAACCAACCCTTACTTCTCTTGCCGGGTTGATAGCCCAAATCAGCATCTTTAATCATAACTCCTTCAAATCCCCAATCAATTGCTAAGTTATAGGCTGCTTGTATTGTTTGGTTATCAAATGTTTTTGCTCTATACTCTTTGGGAATACAAGCCAATAACATTATTCTTTCTACTAGTGGGCTATCTAACCTTGAAGAGCCATAACTAGATAAACAATCAAACGCTACTAATCTTACAGGACATTGTTCTATGGCCTTAACCTTATCTTTCATATGAACTCTTTTACCCAATAATTTATAGGGTGCAGGAGAACCATCAGAATTCACAGGATAGATTTCAGTATCAAGAATAACATTATCCACTTCAAAACCTTTGACTATATCAACAATATCAGAGTATTGGTCTGTTACAACCTTTCCCTTCCTATTGAAGATAATTACAGAGACTCCTTCTTTATGAATTTGATATCTATTTCCATCATACTTAATATCCATAATATAACTATTAGGTTTTTCCTTACCTTTACGAGCCTTAGCCAACATTGGATTAACAAATTGTCCATGCACTAATTTACATTCAGGCTCATTACCTGCTTCTAATTCGGCGCAGATATCTGATGCTTTATTATACTGATAATACTTTTCGATGTTATCATTCTTATAATACTCCTTCATTACCTTTAATGGAATCTTATTGTTTACCCCATTTCTTGGTTTATGTAGCCAATATCTAGCAAACCATTTCTTTTCTCTAGAACTCATTTGTTGCATTGCCTCAGCAAATACTACATAGGCATCACTATTAATTTTAGAACAATTTAAATCTAGAAGAGAACTAAATTGTGTTAAAGTAATATTAGAATCTTCCTCATTACCTACATCTATTTCTGCTAATGCTTCGCCAATATCTCCCCATGTATATACTGCGTCTTCTACTTCGCTTTGAAACAAACCTAATGCGTTTGCTAACCAAGTTACTGCTCTCTTACCACCAATGTTATTGACAGAATATTCTAAAGATAATATTTTAATTAATAGTGTTTTATCACTAAATCCAGACATAGCCTTAGAAATTAGTTTTACCTTAGTAGTAGGTGTTACAAATTCTATACTTTCACAAAGCCTAGCAAATTTTGCTAATGTCATTTGTCATCCTTCCTACAATTTGCTAAATGTTTTCTCCACACTATCATCTCATTATGAATATTCATTTTCTATCCATCCCATCGCTTGCTGACAATACTTGTCTCATTAGTTTTTCTGCTTGTTCCTTTTTATGGTCTTTCAAACATCTAACGATACAAGGAAAACACACAGTTTCTTTGAAATTTAATTCTTTATTATCTATTACCATCATTTGTTCTTCTTCTTTTTCACATCTAAAACATATCATATAGTTGACCTCCTAAAAAAGTGTCTTATTTTTTCACCACAATGTTTACAGGTTCCTCTATCATCTGCCATCTTATCAAATTCCCATGCCGTTCTCCAACATAGACACCAATTAATCAAAATGTACCCCTCCAAATGCTGACATAGGATGCATTAACATGGTCCCTATCTAATTTCTTCCTATCTTTTTGAATATAATCTGATAGCATCCCTGATATTAAAATGTCAACATATTCATCTACTAAGTCTTTTACATAATTATATACATCAGGATTTATATAAGTGCCATCAGGCATCTTTTCTTTAATCTTCCTCTTCATCTCGTTCTTCGTTACCATTTTCATCACTCATTGCTTTTTTAATTGCTTGAAGCATTACCTTTGCTTCTTTCATATTTACTCTTATCCCCTTTCTAGTGGGGTTCCCATCCTTATACCAACGAATATCTATAATATCTATATTCCAAAAGTTGGCTTTTCTCACCACTACTTCATCAGAAGCGTTGCGTGGTATTCTTGCTATTATTCTTTCATCCTTCACGAATCATTCCCTCCTTAAATGCTTTAAGTTCTTTCACATTATAGAAGTATTTAGGCGCTTCAAATTCATCTAGCCTATTTGCTATCCAAACTGCTCCACCTAAACTACTAATTTGCACAACTTCGTATTGACCCAATTCACTATCAACTACTTCCGAAGTATCTACTTCGGGAACTAACCCATAAAGACGAGTTAATTCAGACGAAACCACGCTTAAATTTTCAGACACATATTTAATAATATGTGTTCTTTGAATTGGTATTTTAGCATCAACTGTTACACTTAGTTTGCCATTCCAATCACAAGCGATACACCCTTGTCCTAATTTGCCTTGTTCTTTACGACAAACAGGACAGGGTATTTCTGCTGGCATTGGTGCAGGAAATGTAACAGTTATTGCTTGTTTCATCCGAATATCAACTCAAGTGGGCTAAACCTTGCATCCTTTTTGAAAAACATCGTATATCCACAATTCAAGCAAGAAATCGCATCGTATTTCTTGTTTGAATAATTAAACAGCCTAGCCCATTTTCCGGTCATCAGCACGACATCGGCCTTCCATTCAATTCTGCCACAAGATATGCAAGATGTACTCATTCTTTACCCGTCCACTCTCTATAAACAATTGAATACTCAATAGTTATATCATAAGGGAAATCTGGGGTATGCAATGTAGCATTGCCTATGTTTGAGGCATATCCCTCATTCCACAAATAACCGCTTTGGTTTAAGTAGCCACCCAATGTAAAGGTATAGTTATGAAAGGTGATGGTGTTCCCATCAACTTCAAAACTAAGGTGGCTGGCATTCAAGGTTACACTATGGATTTGAAGCCATGTGCTATTGTTTCCAACAGTAATTAAAGGTGCTGTTGTATTGTTGTCACCTATTATTATAGTGTAGGTTCCATTTACATATTTCCACTCAGGAGGATTTTCACCCTCTACACTATTTGGGGGTTCTGGGATTATCTCCGCACAACCCGCCATCATACTTGCTGCAATTAGCAACACCATCATTTTGTTTTTGTTCATTTTATCACTTACTCAAACATTTTGAAAAATAATATCCAAAAGAATACCCAACCTGATATGGTTAATATTATATTCATTCTTCATCACCTTTATCCTCATTCAACCAATAACTACTACGAAATTTTTCCTTTGCTTTCTTATATTCTTTCTTTGCTTTCTTATACTTTTGATAATCAGTTAGTCCTGCCATAACGACTTTAGAAACATCCAAAAATACATCAGTAGTATTTTCATAGAAATTATAATCTGAAGATTGCCAGTCAAACACTTCCTTAGTCATTACATGGCTCCCATCGGGACCACACCTAAAATACCAATGTGCTTTTTCTCCATTACCTAATACTGTTGCTGAATCTAACTTTGTATTCCATACAGCAACGGTGCTTTTATCTGTGCTACTAAAGTAGGCTTGACCAAAAGGATGAGTATGAATCCATTCCTTCAAAGGAAGTTTCATGCCATTCAATGCGCTCTCTTGTCCATCAAAGGATACAAAACCGGGGCTACCAACACTGATAAACAATGTATTAGTCTTATCAATAACAACTTGAACCTCGCGTGGTATGTCAAATGCCTTTATAGACATTTCCCATATACAATCATGGAAGGATTGAACGCTCTCATTTTCATAAGAGCGAACAATTTGTTCTTTCCAATCTTCTATTTCAGTTTTCATATTTAACACTCATCTCTGCTAGTTGTTGTTGTAACTTTTCAACCTTCTTTGCTTGCTTGTTGGCCCTTCTATTAATTAGGTAGGTCAATAGTTTTTCCAACAATCCGGGCTTACCGGGAATAGTATTGTGAATAGTTACATTCACATTGCCTACTAATGTGTGGTAATAGTCGGTGTTTTTCTTAACCTTCCATAGTCTTGCTTGACATCCTAATGTTGTTCTACCCAAATGGTTTGCTACCTTTTCACGCACACTATCAATAGCAGACCAATTCTCTACTAAGAACCTATCGTCTGTAGTTGTCCACCCCTTACCAGAGTTAGTCGTATCAACATGATGGCCCCTACCTTTCTTTGCTTTTTTGGGCTTTATCTTTGACGATACAATAGTCTCAACCTCAACTGTTTTGGGCTTAGGTTTAGGCTTAACTCTTACTATCTTTTCAGCAAGTTCTTCTGCTTTGGTTTCATCCCTCAATATTTTTGTCATAGCCTCTACTGCTTTAAGGGTTCTAGGCCTAGTTGGGAACTTTTTATTCAAGAATACAACCACCACTTGTCGTGGAAAGGGGTTCCCATTTGCATCCGTTTCATTCAAAAGACTTCTTAAATAGTCTTTTTGTGCTATTGTCCACTTTCGTGGACCCATATTTTTCTTTCTTTTACTCATATATTTATCACCATTTTATCTTTTACTTCTTCCCCATTAAACCATCGTTGTATCCATTGTGCGCCATAGCCAGCGATTGCTACATGGGTGAAATGTAATTGTTTTGTGTCATTTGTTTCATTAAAGGTTTCTCCTTGACACGAAAAAGAACCTTCTGGGCCTTGTAGGAACATATCACTAAATTTAGGGTCAGTAAGATAACTGATTAACGCTCCATTCCTACCTTGCGCCCTTAAGTCTAACCATTTAATCTTAGCACCGTCTTGAAATCCTTGACGATACAATAGTCTTCTAACGTCTAGATTGTCTGCACAGCAAACTACTAAATCATAGTCCATAATTTGTTTATCTGTTAGAATAGGATATCTACTACTACTATAACCATTCATAGATTTAAGTGAAGTAACCTTGTGGTTACTCACATCATCTACATAAAAATTTTGATATGAAATATTCTTATTCTCCACTACATCGGGGTCTGCAACAGTAATATCATAACTACTAGTTTTATCTAATAATGGAAATAGATAACTACCTATTCCACCTACTCCTATTATTAATACTTTTCTATTCATATCTTATTCCTCCAATCAATTCATCCATAGTTAATTGTTTAATTTGCTCTTTGGTAAGATTTAACGCACTTAATACTCTTTTTGCGCCAGTAAAACCACCGGCATTTTTTAGACTTTTTGGTTCGCCAAAGGAATGTTTAATGTCTTTCCAATATATTGTGAATTGTGGGCTTACTTGACCATGAAGCCAAATAACTGCTTTCAAATCTTTCAATGTAAAAGTTAATTGCTTAGCATTAAATATTTCTTGAACTTTGTAATAAAAGAGAAGACATTCCTCTTTCAACTCTTGATTTGCATAATGATTTATTCTATCTAACCATGCTTCAATAGGAATACTTGTAAGTAAGTATGGCTTTTCTATTAGTCTAGCAATTTTTTTGGTTAATTTACTTAATCTAGTAGGAGGTAATCCTTCTGCTAAAGCCATATCAGTGAGTCTTATTGCTACGTTTTGTTCTTTCAATACAAGAAAAACAACTGCTGCTGCTAACATAGTTTTATCTTGTGTTATTGGTTTATTTTTAATAAATTTTACTTTGTAGGCAGCGCGAGGCATTGTAAATTCCTTAAACTTAGAATCGTTTTCTAACAAATCAAGGTAATGAATTGTTTTATCCCTAGCAGTATTAAAATCTATTCTATGAATAAATCTTGATAGAATCATATTACATTCTAATGACATATTATACACATAGGGTTTGTCTCTATTAGTAGCATTAGGATTATAATTAAATGTTACGTTTTCCTCTATTTTAAGAACTATTACAAATCCACAATCATCACAAACCCATTCATCTAATTGATTACTCATAGTATGATTAGCACTATTACAATTAAGACATCTCATGTTAATTTCAACTCTTGTAAGTCTTTAGCAGTTAAGCCATCATAATCTAGTCTAGATTCCATCATACCATCTAGTATGATTTTTGGTATATACCTACGAATGGTATTAACTAGTTCTATTGTTGTTTTATCATTTAACAATGCTAATGCTCTAGCAACGTATTGGTCACCAAGACTGGAATTAGTATGAATATTATCAATACAAATTGGCCCTCGCAACATTCCACTATAGCCCTCAGAATTAGGTAGGCGATGATTACCAGAATTAGTATAGCCAAATGGTTGGCGCTTATTATCTTCTAACGCCTCATCGGAAATATATACAAATGTTTTTACTTTTTGAATTTGTGTTTTAAACTCAGAATCTATAATTATCCAATCACACAATTTTCCTCTAACAACCATAGCAGTTGCTTTCTTACCCTTGTCAGTATTGAATGAAATTAATTTAATTCTTTCAGGATATTTTTCTACTAATGAATTCATTAATTGTTCTGCTCTAAATTCAATTAAATCTTGAGTTCTATTTTGAGTTAGAAATTCTACCATTAATAATGCTTGGGAAGTAGTTGGTTTAGTTCCTAATAGTGTTTCCCATAATCTAGCCGGACTCATATGCATCCACTTTTTAGTACGAGTGTGACCATGATAAAAGAAGTTAATGAATATATCTAAATCTTTAACAGAAATTGGAGCCCAAACACCATCTGATATTTCTAATGCACATTCGTCATCGGAAATCATTTTAGTATTTAATCTAACTTCTAGTCTTTCTCTAGCAATTATATCAATAAAGAAATATGGAGTTCTATTTTCTAGAGCATACTTTATGTTTTCGGGAAGAACAATCATTTGGAATACATAGTCCATTAATTTGATTGGGTCATCCACAAAACATGATTTGTATATTGCTCTACTCACCGCCACCATAGTATTATTTTTAGTTAATCTTTGAGACATTAGATGATAGTATGGGTTTTTCTTTTCTATAAGAATGGTAGCATTTCCACAATTAGGAAATACAAGTGCCATTTTAAATTCCACAGGAGAAGCACTATGTCTTTTGCTGCCCCAACCAAAATATTGTTGTAATGTTTCACTTATTCCCAATACTAAGGGGTCGCCTTTCTTCCTAGTTCTACTTATATAGCAAGTAAGCGTTGGCTTCCAGAATGAATTACGAGCACTAAGTTGTTTTAACTTATAGGTAGAATATACATCAATATGTGTTACAAAGAAATTATCTTTGTCGTCATTGGCTGACATAATTTTGACACAAATTTTACTTAAATAGGTATAGTCTTCTAATGTCATTCTTCTTCCTCCATCTTAACAATAAAATTATGCTTCTTAAAGTTGGAGCAACAATGTTCATCACACCAATGAAATCCTTTATGCGAATTTTTTTGTTGTTTGTAATATACATAAACTTTTCCATCTCGTCTGCCAAAGGTAATCGTTTTCTCAAAGAAGCCTTGTTCTGACAAACTATTTAAATATGTTAGGTCACATCCCTCAGTAAAGACATGAACAAAGACGGCCTCCTTCGGAATCTTTGAAAATTGACCCCAACTCAAAGTTGTTCTACCGATAGAGGGTCTTTCTAGTCCATTACCAGAATCTTTACCGTAGCCGTCCCTTCTGTTTCTAAACCTTTTGTTTTCTCTTAAGTAATGTTTATACGCTTTAATCAAATCGCTTTTAGGAAAGCCCTCAATTAAATTTAATATTTCTTTATTCGTCATTTAAGCACCTACATCATAACCAAAGTCAGGAGAGATAATTTTTACTTTCTTTTCATATCTTAATTCTAAGACGCTAGGGGGGGTAAGCATAATCAATTCTAGTTCTAGTCTTTTCAACTTATGATTAAACTTAAGTTTCCAGAATATGTGCTTACCATGATACTTACAAGCATAAGTACGGTTTTGTTTAGAATCTTTCTTTAAGGTTATAGTATCCTTTAAGACTTGTTCCATATCTAGGTCTGGTAGGGAAGTTTCCAACCTATCAATAAATTGAGGGGTTAGTTTAACCCAAAAGTAATGGAAACCGTCTGGTTCCATAACCTTATGGTATTCAATAGAAAATGGATTCCATATTCTATCGCATTTTTGGCATATCAATTTCATTTTACGGGATAGTATAAAATCATTACATCCACATTTACATTTTTTCATATTACATCACTCTTATTTTCATTTTCATTTGCAATTACATACATTGCTATATCATAGTAAAGAAGCATTAACTCATTAAAGTGGTTATCATTGTCAGCCATGCCCGAACAAAGGAATAGTCTTCTAATATATTTGAGAAGTCCTCTAAGACTATTCTTACCATCTATAGTGTCTACAACGGCTCTTTTTAGAGCCATTAAAGCCGAGGACTTGTCATTGTAATCATAATTATCATTAAGATAATATTGTGAATAGGTAGGAGTTATATCCTCCATTTCTGATGCTCTTTCCATTATAAATGGAATTACTAATTCAAGGGTTTCTATATCCTTAATTATCTGATGACTATATTTCACAAGCACCACCGCCACAGGCGGCTTCAGCACTAAACGAAGTATTATCTTCAAACTCTTTGATTTGTGTTAAATCTATCTTTCTAAGAGAAGACATCATTTTTTCATATGTTATCTTATCACATCTTTCAAAGGGGGCTTGTGCATACCATGATGATTCAGGGTAGCATGACAACCCATTATAATAATGTCTATTTAGCCACATCCATTCGCCAATTTCATCCCACTCATGTTCTTTAATATAAACAGTTGCGGAAATATTATGTGTGTTTTGACCATCATTGTGACCGGGATTAACCCATCTAATTGTCATATTCTTAAGTCTCTCTAAGAATGCAAAGGAGTCTTCTGATTCAGAAGTTAAAGCATTTGTTGGCGCTACTTGTGGTATTTCGATTACTGCTCCATTAGGATTCTCTAGTTCATCTGCTACCAATTCAGGGTGATTCATAAACAAATAATTATAAATTAACTCATCCTTACTTATTCTAATTCTTCTAATGTAGTATTTAGAATGCCAAGCATGGATTCCAGATGAAGTTCCTAGTATTAGAGATGAAGTACCCGAAGGTTTCACACAAGTTACTCTTGCCGCAGTATTTATCCCTAATCGAGATGCCCATTCTTTATTAACCTTTTTAGCCAAATGTGCTGCTCCTGTTACATCTAATGAATCCATCTTGGTAGATGCTATACCTGTCATAGACACTCCTAGTAATGCATCCTTTTCAGTGGTTGTTCTCCATATATCTCTTAGATAATAAAAGTCAGTATATGTTGCTTGTAGTGTTCCGAGGATTGTGGCTGCTTCGACTCTAGTAAACAAATCCTCATCATTCTTGATTGTTGAAGCATTAATTTCTGTTAGATTACAGAACTGATAAGGACGTAATGCAATTTCACAACAGGGATTAGTTCCCCAATCTTTATCGTGAGTAAAATACACACCGGGTTCTCCTGTTCCTGAATTTTCAATGTCTTTCCATAGAGAATTGAAAAATTCTTTTGTTACTTTACTTCGTAGAATCACGGCAGAATTATTTGCTCGTTGTCTTTGAGGATTTGTGTCCCAAAATTTACCTGCCTTGCAGGTTTTCATTTCAGCATTATTAGCACTAAACAATGAAATTAATGCTGCCCTTCTATTACCACCTGCGGTAACAGCCTCCGCCATGTGACAAATGATGTCATGACATTGTAATGGTGTTAGTTGGTCGCCATCTGCCATTTGTTGGAGTATGCCTTCTATAATAACAATACATTTTCTCAATGGTTGAGGGCCGGGGGCTTTTCCACCCCTTGTTTTTAAGGGTGTGCCTATTGGCCTGATATCATCATAAATGAATCTGGGAGTTTGAGTTAATTCTCCTGTATATGAACGAAACAATTCTTTAATTGCGTCTGCCCATCCTACTATTGAATCTTGGATTACTATTTTTCTAGTCCTTGATTTGTTTGGTTGCCTTATTTCAGGCAAGGAAATTACATGGTGGTTTTGAACAGAAAATCCTACACCTGTTCCATTTAATAACAAAAAGAATACTTCATGAAAGCATTCAACTGAATCTATAGGCAAGTAAGCACAGTTATAGATACTGTTAGGTGCTATTTCAATAGGCTTACCTGCATATTGCATGGAGCGCATTGATGGTAATACCTTACCTGTTAGGACATACTTTTTGTAAACGTCCTTTATTTCGGTTTGGGTATCTGAATCCAAATGACTAAATGATTTTAAATGCATATTTAGATTTCTGTTTATTGTTTCTTCTCTTGTTTCTCTCCTGTTTAATTCAGGAATATATTTAGCATATTTCAGCCATTGAGTTATATCTCGCATTAGTTCGCTTGCTTCATTCATTTTAACACTTCACTTGTGTTCTATATGGCATTTCTACCAAATTTGAGAATGCTGTTATCCATTCTCCATCTAGGCTTTTAACAGCCCATTGTTTTTCTATTTTAATTTCCCAATCAGGAAATGTTTCATAGGCTTCTTCCCCGAATAAAGATATTAAATCTTCAAAATCTGAATACGAGTTTCCGCGATAGTTTATTAGCATTTCACCATCACATATAATAATGGCTTTCTTACTAAATCCTAACACATATCCTATGGGATAGAAGTCTGCTCTTATTATGGCTAGGTTTTGATAGGTTTTATACTCTTTTAGAGTCCATCCAAAAATCTCCATCAATTTGGGGAATGTTTCGTTTTCTATAAAATTAAAATCGTCTTTTTCTATGGTAATACCCCCCCCGTAGGGCGAAAGATAAGAGCGCAGGGCTACGCTCAAATCTTTCTATATTATCAAGCAATCGAGGCTTAACAGCCGCCGACAATTGCTTGAGTTAAGTCCACCGATTCAACGGTGTCCCAATTAACATCTGAAATCATTTCTCGACTAGTAATCTCACCATCAACAAACACCCAATGTGTAGGGTGGTCATTAATTTGGTCTATTACTTCGCTTTGAGTAACTTCTAGGGTCGTATGACCCGTATCATTTAATATGTTCAATATCATTTATCTCTCTCCTTGTTCCGTGTCGCGGTATTCCTTTCAGGACGAATCCCGCTTATCAACCTTGCGCTTGACGCGCCTCTAATAGTCGGGCGGTCAAGAGGTTGATTGTTTCCTCATATTTGTTTGTCAATAAATTGAGTGTTTGGTTTGCCCCTAATAGTTGCTGATACGCAACACTCAATTGTTCAAATTGTTCTGATTTCTCAGCCAATTCTTCTTCTATGTCTTTCTTCGTTTTCTTTTCAGTCATTAGTTCCAACGCTCCTTTCTAAGTTTGGAAATTTCTTCACTAGCATTTTGCTTGCTAATATTGTCTATGTCGCCTTCGTAGCCTAACCTAATTAAATAGTTTTTTTGTTTTTCGGAGGTATCTTCGATTGGTTTTTTATCATCATCTAAGATGCTCCACAATTTATTCAATTGTTTTTCGGTTAATTGTGCGCCGCGAATCATCTTATTCTTAATATCTTGAAGGAATCTTTCCTCCCAATTGTCTTTGCCGTTCTCTGGAACGAAAGGTTTTACTCCATAATAGTCACAGGCTTCAATAAAAGCGGGTTGATGTTGAATGTCCTCTATGGTTTCAACAACTTTTTGTCGCCTTTCTGTTTGAGCCTTAGCCCTAGCCCAAGTAATTTCATCGAGTTTTTTAAGATGTGCCAATCGGTCAGAAATAATTTTGTCCTCTTTTTCTATGATTGCATTGGCTTTTTCAACGGTATAATAGAACATCATCAAATCATTATACAATTTTCTATTAGGCCAACCTTTTGTTCGGATTTGCGCTTTAGGATTTTCTGGATGATTCCATCGCCATACAATTGAAGCACTCTTATATCCTGCCTTACCAAATTCGCCTTCACTTCTTTTCCTAATGAAAGTTTTAGGTCTATACATTCTAAGAACAGAATCATAGTAGGTTCCTTTCTTACGAACATTAACTCTTAGGTCTAAGTCTTTAACAGCATCAAACATCATAGTAAATTGCTCCCCATGCATATCCCACCATGCTGTTTTCTTTAATGCTTCAACCCTAACTTGAATCCATTCCTCAATCATTTCATCTGTGATTTGCTCATCAGTTAAGCCTGTCTCTTCACGAATAGCCCTTAAGATTAGATATGAATTGATATGGTCTGAACCAACGCATTCTCTAATATCTGTTTCGGTATTATGAATCTCAAAGTGATACACAATGTCATGACCACATAAGCATTTATCTTGATGTTTTGCTACCCAATCTGGTGGATTATCAATATCACCAACTTCATGCCACCAAACTTTTCCAGTTGCAATCCATTCGTGTTTTGCTTCTTCATATCCATCTGCATTAGATAGTTCAACCATGTTTGCCTTTAGTTTCCTATCCCATCTACCATTACTTAATGCTCTTTTTGCTATTATCTCTGCCATATTTATCACTCCTTTGGGGCCATACCCATCCTTTGCCACGCTTTCCTTCCATTATTAAACATAGTCCGTGGCCTTCTAATCTTTCTATATTTGCATAAATTACCTTTTTATCAGTATATTGTGGGTTTCTTTTATCCACCCATCCTCCACCTGTTCTTTCATCAAAGCCACAGATTCTACATATTCGATATTTTTTGGCGGTCATAGTTCCCCAACCTTAAATGTGCCATCCTTAACCTTTTCTCTAATTTCGGCTACGCCTGATGTACGAAGAAATTGATTTAGATACTTGTTAGTTGTTGCTGAATACATATCCCAATATCCATCGTTTAACATGACTTCTAAAGTACCTGTAAAAGATGACCCATATTTTCTAGCAATCATAGTATTATACGATTGGAAATAAATATATCCATCATTGTGAATAATAAATTGATTTGCTATGGAATTTCCGTTTGCTGATTTCATATTGCTAACTCTCATTCTTCTTCATCTCCCTCGGTTGCCCATTCGCAATTACAAAATTTTTGAGTGAGTTCATTACACATAAAATCACACTCTTCACATTTGTATGTATTATCAGGTAATGCTTCTAAATAGCATTTTTTGTGGTATTTTCGTGTAGGCCAATCGCTCGTTACTGTAAAATTAATTAATTTTCTCAAACATATTTGGCAATATCCTTTTCTACCGTAATTAGGATTACAAGCACAATGGTGGTGGGCATGGTTATAACCAACTTTCGGACACTCAGGATTGGCGAATATCCAATTATCCCAATCGTATTCAATTGACATTTACTCTTCCTCCTTTGCCTTAACTTTCTTCATTATATCACTCTTCTTTTGCCATCCTATTTTCTTCATCCATTTTGTTTTGGCAAATACTGCACAAAACTCTTGATGGGCGTCTAATAAGTCCCAATCAATTTCTTCATCATATTCAACTAATGGGGTTTCATACCCACAAGGACAAAAAGCACTATATTTCATTCTTCTTCCTCCTTATCAGTATTAACGTGGGTCATAATACCTAATCTATGAATCTCCACTAGACCTACACCTAGTATTTTATATTCATTAGGTGATATTTCTTCTATCA
>Ga0098035_1000208_pt1 | contig 30269 bp, 39 predicted proteins | sample 3_EtaG_FD_75046 | JGI IMG/M metagenome (GOLD analysis project Ga0098035, IMG submission 75046) | Marine viral communities from the Subarctic Pacific Ocean - 3_ETSP_OMZ_AT15126 metaG | ecosystem: Environmental > Aquatic > Marine > Oceanic | place: Pacific Ocean | collected 2015-01-07
CATGGAGCACAAGACTGCCGCCATTCGTCCGCCGTTCCTCGGCCTGGCCCTGCTTGAGCCGGCGCGGTGCCTCATGGAAGCCGGCGCACTCGTGGCGCTCAGCCCGCTGCTGTCGCTCTCTCCGCGCGGAGATGGTCATCCGGTGGTGGTCCTGCCGGGCTTTGCCACCAATGATACGATGACGATTCTCCTGCGCAGCTTCCTCAAGCAGCTTTCCTATGACGTCTATCCGATGGACCTGGGGTGGAACTTCGACCAGCACACCGTCGGCGAGAACGGCGAATACATCGCCGAGCGCATCCGGGCCATCCGCAGCGATACCGGCCGCAAGGTCAGCCTGGTCGGGTGGAGCCTGGGCGGGGTCATCGCCCGCGAGGCGGCGCGGCGCGATCCGGATGACCTGAGGCAGGTGATCTCGCTGGGCAGTCCGTTCTCCGGCAATCCGCGCGCGACCAACCTGCAGACGGTCTACCAGTTCGCCACCGGCAACGATTTCACTTCGGCCAAGATGGTCGAGCGCTATCGCATCGGTGCCGATGCCCTGCCGATTCCCTCGACGGCCGTGTTCAGCAGGACAGATGGTGTCACCGCCTGGGAAAACTGCCTCGGCGATACCGACGAGATCAATGAAAACGTCGAAGTAGTATCGAGCCATTTCGGCTTCATGACCAATCCGGCGGTTTTTCACGTCATCGCGGACCGTCTCGGGCAGGTCGAAGGACAATGGCAATCCTTCCAGCCCAGCGCGCCTTTCGCCAGCTTCTACGCCTGATCCGGCGCGCCGGAAAGGCGCGGCAAAGCAGCCACCGGAACACCCGCGCGGCAGCATGTCCTGCAGTGTCCCCGAAGGGGATAGTCTAACGCAATTTCAGTAAGTTAATGGCGGAGAGGGTGGGATTCGAACCCACGGTACGGTTGCCCGTACACCGCATTTCGAGTGCGGCGCATTCGACCTCTCTGCCACCTCTCCGCTAGAGATCGCGATGGAGCGGGAAAGTCCCGCCGGGTCGAGCGAAGCGCGCCGTTAGCCCACTTGTTTGAGCTTGCCAACCCCCTGATTGGGAAATTGTGGGTATTCTTGGGGCGTCGCTTGTTTCGCACCCGCACAAAACCTATATTTGCGGTCATGAACAGAGCGTCCTTCTTTTCGCCACAGGCCGGACGCGTCATCGACGCGCCGTTCCAGACGCGGGCGCGATTCGCGATTGGCGACGTCGTTCGCCACAAGCAACACGACTTCCGCGGCGTGATTTTCGATATCGATCCGGTCTTCGCCAACAGCGAGGAATGGTACCAGTCGATCCCGCTGGAACTGCGGCCCAGCCGCGAGCAGCCGTACTATCATCTCCTCGCTGAAAACGAGGATTCCAGCTACGTCGCCTACGTCAGTCAGCAGAACCTGCTCGAGGATGCCGAGGGCGGGCCTGTGGATCATCCCTCCGTCAGCGAGATCTTCGAGGAATTCCGGAACGGCCGCTACCAGTTGCGCCGCGGTCTGGCCCACTGATTCATCATTGAGGGCGGGCTTCGCGGCGGCGGTCGGGCGATGCGCTCGTTCCTGATCTGAAGCCGCTTCGAGGATATCCGGCCTACGCCTTACAGGCCTTGCAACAGTTGAGTCACGACCTTGGCGGCACTCGGCTGCGCCAGCTAGTAGCCCTGCGCCTCATGGCATTCCACGCCGCGCAGAACGGCAAGGTCGCTTACCCCGGCGAGAGCATCGACAGGGAGCTGCCCGTTCCCTTGGGGGTGGACGCCGTATTGCGCAGCCGGGGGCCATCGGCGCCATGACCTCCTCGGAAGCGATGAAGTTTTCGGGGAGTTGAGGCAGAACTCGTCGCTGCCCGCGTAGTCGTGCGGCCCGGATCCCCAGATTGAAGTCGAGCCAGTCCAGATCGAGCGGACGCCTGCCTGCAGGGTAAGAGGAAGTCAGTCCCGGCACGAGGTCGGAATATCATCGGAAGACTGACTATTCGTCAGATGCCGTCCGCGGCGCTCCGGAGTTGCCGGGCAAGGTTCCGGCACCCTTTTTGCCCATGCTTCAGCCCTTGAGCTTCCAGCCGGAACGGAGCACGCGATAGACCAGGAAGGCCAGTACGGCATTGACAATGCCGATGCCGATGGCGCTGTGCAGAACGGCCATGTTGGTATCGCCGATATCGCTTTGGCCCAGGAAGCCGAAACGGAAGCCCGAGATGACGTAGAAGAAGGGATTGACGCGGCTCACCGCCTGGAAAGCCGGCGCAAGGTTATCGATCACGTAGAACGTGCCCGACAGCAGGGAGAGCGGGGCGATGACGAAGTTGGTCACCGCCGCGTTGTGATCGAACTTTTCCGCCCAGATCGAGGATATGAAGCCGAGCAGGGCAAGGAAGACCGACCCCATCAGGCCGAACCAGACGACCGCCCAGGGGTGGGCTACCGACAAGTCGACGCCGGGCCACAGCAGCATCGCCGCGCAAAGGGCCAAGCCGACGAGGACGGCGCGGGTCACGGCGGCGGCGACCATCGCCAGCATCAGTTCGCCTTCGCTGAGCGGCGGCATCAGGAAATCGATGATCGTGCCCTGGATCTTGCCCGAGAGGAACGAGAAGCTCGCATTGGCGAAGGCATTCTGCATCATGCCCATGACGATCAGGCCCGGCGCCACGAAAGTCGCGAAGTTCACGCCCAGGATTTCGCGCCCGCCGCGACCCAGCGCGACGGTGAAAATCACGAGGAAGAGAAGCGTGGTGATCGCCGGTGCCCAGATGGTCTGGGTCTGCACCTTGAAGAAGCGGCGCACCTCCTTCATATAAAGGGTCTTGAGCCCCACCCAGTTCACCTGGTGGATCACAGGCTCGCCCTTCGTCGGAAACTGGCGTGGCTGCGGGATACCGGCAGGAGTCAGCATCTCGGTCGAATTCGTTTGATCGGCCATGAAGCGGCGACTATCGGCTGCGGTCTTCCGAGGCAAGCGGCATGGAACTTTTTCGGGCGATTCTTCGGAGTCGCCCCGCGCGAAAGATGGATTAGGAATGAGCTGGACGGACGAGCGGATCGAGAAGCTGACCAAGATGTGGGAAGGCGGCGCCACTGCCAGCCAGATCGCGGACGAGCTTGGAGGCGTCAGCCGCAATGCGGTTATCGGCAAGGCGCATCGCCTCGGTCTCAAGGCCCGGCCCTCGCCGGTCAAGGCGAACGAGAAGCCGGCTCGTCCGGCGACTCCCAAGAAGGCGAAGCCCGCCTCCGAAGCGCCAGCTGCGCCGGCCCCCAAGGCCGAGGCGCCGGTGGCCAGGCCTGTGCCGCAGGCTCCGGCCGCGCCGGCTCCGCGCGCCGCTGCGCCTTCTGCGCCGGCAGCCCCTGCTGCGGACAAGCCCGCCTCGGAGCAGCCGCGTATCGTCTCGGTCGGTCCCGGTGGCTTCCTGCGTCAGGGGCCCGGCGATCAGCAGCAGCCGATCCCGCCCGCTCCGCCGCGCCGCCTGGTTCCGGCCAAGCCGAGCCCGGAAATCGCCGACAAGACGAGCCTGCTCGACCTCAACGACCGCATCTGCCGCTGGCCGATGGGGCACCCGGGCGAGCCGGACTTCCACTTCTGCGGCGACAAGGTGAACCCCGGCTTCCCCTATTGCGTCCAGCACTGCGGCCGCGCCTATCAGGCCCAGCTGCCGCGCGGCGCGCGCCGTCCTCCTCCGCCGCTGCCTTTCGGCGGACCGCGGGTGCGCTGATCCGATGAAGGCGAAGGTGCGACCGGGCAGGGTTCTTGCCGCCATGGCCGCACCTTTCGCGCTGGCCGCGCTCGCTTTGCCGGCCGGTGCCCGGCAGGCCGAGGCGCCCGGCGATGTGCCCGCGCCGCCTGCCGTGGCTCAAGCTCCTGCGACTCCTGAAAGGGTCGAGCATGTCTATGTCGAGCTGAAGACGCCCGCCGGCGCGATCACGCTCGATCTCGACAAGACGCATGCGCCGCTGACCACCGCGAACTCCCTCAAGTACGTCGATTCCGGACGCCTGGATGGCGCGGTGTTCTACCGGGCCATGCACCTGGATTACAGCGACGAGCCGGCCGGGCTGCTGCAGGGCGGGGTGCGCGACGGCGCCAAGCTTTTCCCGCCCGTGGCCCATGAGCCGACCAACAGGACGGGCATCCTGCACAAGGCAGGGGCCGTTTCGATGGCGCGCTTCGCGCCGGGCACTGCCACGGCCGATTTCATGATTCTCATTTCCGACATGCCTGCGCTCGACGCGCAGGCGGACAACGAAGGCGAAGATCCCGGCGCCGGTTTCGCCGCCTTCGGTCATGTCGTCTCCGGCATGGATGTCGTGCGCAAGATCTGGGACATGCCGCGCTCGGCCACGAAGGGTGAAGGCGTGATGAAGGGCGACATCCTCGAGGACGAGGTGAAGATCATCGGCGCTCGCCGGGTCGCCGCTCCGCCGCCCGCTTCCACCGTACCTGCGCCGGAGCCATCGGCACTGGCACCTGCCACCATCGCGGGCGAGGAAGAAGCGGCGGACGGCGCCGACTGATCGTTACCCATAGTTTACTTGCCCGCCCGGTGATTCGACTTTGGGCGGTCAACTAAAGACCCGCGTGCTTGTCCGCCGGCGCGCGGTGCGGCGATTGCGCAAAATGCACGGAACGTGCTTTTTGGCCGATTTCAATGCTTGCCAGAAAGTTTTTATCCAGATCCCGACTATTACTACTTAAATTAACCACGGTTTTGTCGTTAACCGAGCGCATGACGGCAAACGACGACAGTCAGGCCCGGGGGGGCTTCATGCGCTGGTTCGGGCTGGGCAAGACCCGAGGCGCGGACGGCGAGGCGCACGAGCAGGCTACGCCTGCAGCCGAAGCCGCGCCGCAGTTGGCGGACCCGCGCGAGCGCATGCGGGAAAAGACGCTGGCGGAGATCAGCAGTTTCCTGCTGACGCATCGCCTGCCGGTGTCGGTAGCGACGCTGGAGATCGCGCACGACATCGTAACCGGGGCGAATCCCATGGTCGGGCGGCTCGTGGCCGACCGCATCAGCAGCCGGGAGCCGATCACACTGGCCTGGCTCGAGGATGTCGTGATTGCTCAGAGCCGCGACAATTCGGGCGAGCAGCTCCACCATCTGGTGATGCGCCTCGAATCGTCGATTGCGGAATTTGCCGCCACCACCACTGCCGCGCGAACGGCGACAAACGACTACAATTCGGCGCTTGAGGCCCATGTCGGCGACCTTGGGGCCGTGGGCAATGCGAACGAGGTGATCGTGCAGCTGGCCTCGCTGGCGCGCGACATGATCTCGCGCACCCGCGATATCGAGCGCGAGTTGAGCCGTTCGGAACGCGAAACCCGCGCTCTTCAGAAGAACCTGGCGGACGCGCGGCGCGAGGCGGAGATGGATCACCTGACAGGCCTGCCCAACCGCCGCGCCTTCGAGGCCGTGCTCAAGCAGGAATTCGGGGACTCGCGCGAGGTGGGAGACGCCTTGGCCGTCGCCTTCTGCGACATCGACAATTTCAAGCGCATCAACGACGTCCACGGCCACGAGGCGGGCGATCGTATCTTGCGTACGGTGGCGCAGTCGCTCGCGAAGATCTCGAACGACAGGTGCCACGTCGCGCGCCACGGCGGTGAGGAGTTCGTTGTCCTGCTGCGCGGCAAAACCGCTCAGGAAGCCATGGATATCCTCGACAATGCGCGTGAGAAGCTTGCGACCCGCAAGTTCGTCAACCGCGCGACGGATCTTCCGTTCGGGCGCATCAGTTTTTCTGCGGGCGTGGCCGATGCCCATGCCTACGAGACGTCTGGCGAGGCGCTGAGGGCGGCGGACGAAGCCCTGTTCCGGGCCAAGAGTGCAGGGCGCAACTGCGTCCAGGTGGCCAGTCCCGCCGATGGTGCAGGTGAGGCGTCGCAGCATGGCGACGAGGCTGGCGAGCACGAGTACAGCTAGTCCGGCGGGCCGTGCGCGCTTATCAGACTGCGCAGTCCTGATTGCACTCGCGCGGACGGATATGCGCTGTGCCTGCCGGGCCGGTTGTGCTGACCGGCGGCTTCCTCTACCCCGAGCCCGAACATTTTCAGGGAGATAGAGAGCCGTGTCCGTTTCACTCGATGACGCCTATGTGAAAACATGTCTGCAGATCCTGCGGGCGTTGGCCGGGCAGCTCGAAAAGGCCGAAGACCATTGCAAGGCAGCCGGCGTCTCGCCCGAGACGCTGACCGAGGCGCGGCTTGCGCCCGACATGTGGCCGTTCGCCAAGCAGGTCTTCGAGGCCGGGCATCATTCGGCCCGCGCGATCGAAGGCGTTCGCGCAGGCGTGTTCGGTCCCGAGCTCGATCCGGTGCCGAGCGAATTCCCGACATTGCGCGAACAGGTCGCCCAGTCGATCGCGACACTCGAGGGCGTTGCGCCGGGCGAACTCGACGCCATCGCCGATCGCGACATGCGCTTCGAGTTCAAGAGCTACCGCATGGACTTCACTGTCGCGAACTTCCTGCTCAGCTTCTCGCTGCCCAACTTCTTCTTCCATGCCACGACCGCCTATGACCTTCTGCGCAGCCAGGGCGTTGCCCTCGGCAAGGGGGATTTCCTCGGACAGACGCGCAGGAAAGCCTGAGCCGGCGCCCCGTTCGCCTTGACCCGAACGGGGATCTCGCCTAAGGGCGCGCATCCTTTGCGGCTTCGGGTCGCAGGGGAAGATTTAGAGCTGAACATTGTCGCTCGCGTGTTTTCGGTGCTTTTCCGGCGGTTTTGCCTCCGGATCGGTCCCATGACAGCTGGTCTTGCCCGATTCGGGCAAGGGCGCTTTCGGAAACCCGGTGGCAAAGTAATCCGGCGGTTCGTGCCGGGTGGAGTGTTTTTCGGCTCACGATTGCGGCCAGGGTCCTGGTTCGTCGGCGTCGCCATCAGGCTGATGCGGTAACGGCGGTCAGAACCGGTCCTTCGTGACTTCCGATCATGCTTCGTCTTTCGAACCCGCCGGGCCTGATGACCCGGGGTGCGACGGGTCCGTCCCGTGGCTTGCGTTCTGCGTCCACGGTACGGGCCGGATCCATCGCACTCCCATTTTGAAAGAAGAGTATAGATGCCCACGATCAACCAGCTGGTCCGCAAGGGCCGCGAACCGCAGAAGGCCAAGTCGAAGGTCCCTGCGATGGAGCAGAACCCGCAGAAGCGTGGCGTCTGCACCCGCGTCTACACCACGACCCCGAAGAAGCCGAACTCGGCACTTCGCAAGGTCGCCAAGGTGCGCCTGACCAACAGCCGCGAAGTCATCTCGTACATCCCGGGTGAAGGCCACAACCTGCAGGAGCACTCGGTCGTGCTCATCCGCGGCGGCCGCGTTCGCGACCTTCCCGGCGTTCGCTACCACATCCTGCGCGGCGTGCTCGACACGCAGGGCGTCAAGGACCGCAAGCAGTCGCGCTCGAAGTACGGCGCCAAGCGTCCGAAGTGATCCGGCAGCGGCGCTTTACCGCGCCGCGCGATGAAGATTGACCGGCCGGGAAGGCGAAAGCGCCCGGTCGCAAGAACAAGGAATTCTAAACGATGTCACGTCGTCGTCGTCCCGAGAAGCGGGAAATCCTGCCTGATCCGAAGTTCGGTGATCAGGTCCTGTCGAAGTTCATGAACAACCTCATGCTCGACGGCAAGAAGTCGGTCGCCGAAAGCATCGTCTACGGTGCGCTCGACACCATGGAATCGCGCGCCAAGGCCGATCCGGTCCAGCTGTTCCACGATGCGCTGAACAACGTGAAGCCGCAGATCGAAGTGCGCAGCCGCCGCGTCGGTGGTGCGACCTACCAGGTTCCGGTCGAGGTTCGCCCCGAGCGCGCCCAGGCCCTGGCCATCCGCTGGCTGATCTCGGCGGCGCGCAACCGTCCCGAGACCACCATGGCCGCCCGCCTTTCGGGCGAGCTGATGGACGCTGCCAACAACCGCGGCAATGCCGTGAAGAAGCGCGAAGACACGCACCGCATGGCGGACGCGAACCGCGCCTTCTCGCACTACCGCTGGTAATCGGCGTCGTGACGCTCGGGACGTGAAGTCATCCGGGCGTCACACTTTCAATTCAGGGGGCGGGGGCCTATCTCGCGATCGGCCCCACCTTCAAGAAACTCCTGCTGAAGGAACTTCACCATGGCACGTAGCCATTCGCTCAATATGTACCGTAACATCGGTATCATGGCGCACATCGACGCCGGCAAGACCACCACGACCGAGCGTATCCTCTATTACACCGGCAAGTCCTACAAGATCGGCGAAGTGCACGACGGCGCTGCGACCATGGACTGGATGGAGCAGGAGCAGGAACGCGGCATCACCATCACCTCGGCAGCGACCACCTGCTTCTGGGGCGACTACCGCATCAACATCATCGACACCCCCGGACACGTCGACTTCACCATCGAAGTCGAGCGTTCGCTGCGCGTGCTCGACGGCGCGGTTGCGTGCTTCGACGGCGTTGCCGGCGTTGAGCCGCAGTCGGAAACCGTGTGGCGTCAGGCTGACAAGTACGGCGTTCCGCGCATGTGCTTCATCAACAAGCTCGACCGCACCGGCGCCGACTTCAAGTACTGCGTCCAGTCGATCATCGACCGCCTCGGCGCCACCCCGGCGGTGCTTTACCTGCCGATCGGTCTCGAGTCCGATCTCAAGGGTCTCGTCGACCTGGTCCACAACCGCGCGATCATCTGGAAGGACGAATCGCTCGGCGCCGAATTCTTCTATGAAGAGATTCCGGCCGACATGGCGGACGAAGCCGAGCTGTACCGCAGCCAGCTGATCGAACTCGCCGTCGAGCAGGACGACGATGTCATGGAAGCGTACCTCGAAGGCAACGAGCCCGACGTCGACACGCTGAAGCGCCTGATCCGCAAGGGCACGCTCGGCCACGCGTTCGTTCCGGTCGTTTGCGGTTCGGCGTTCAAGAACAAGGGCGTTCAGCCGCTGCTCGACGCCGTCGTCGACTACCTGCCTTCGCCGCTCGACATCGAAGACGTCCAGGGCGTCAAGGTCGACAGCGACGAGCCCGACAGCCGTCCGCCGTCGGATGACGCGCCGTTCTCGGCGCTGGCCTTCAAGGTCATGAACGACCCGTTCGTCGGCTCGCTCACCTTCTGCCGCATCTACTCGGGCACGCTCTCGAAGGGTTCGTACCTGAACTCGGTGAAGCAGAAGAAGGAAAAGGTCGGCCGTATCCTCGAGATGCATGCCAACGAGCGCAAGGACATCGAAGAAGCCTACGCAGGCGACATCGTTGCGCTGGCCGGCATGAAGGAAACGACCACCGGCGACACGCTCTGCTCGGAGAAGGCGCCGATCGTTCTCGAGCGCATGGAATTCCCCGAGCCGGTCATCGAGCTGTCGGTGGAACCCAAGACCAAGGCCGACCAGGAGAAGATGGGCGTTGCGCTCAACCGTCTCTCGGCCGAGGATCCCAGCTTCCGCGTCTCGACCGATCACGAATCGGGCCAGACCATCATCAAGGGCATGGGCGAACTTCACCTCGACATCATCGTCGACCGCATGCGTCGCGAGTTCAAGGTCGAAGCCAACGTCGGTGCGCCGCAGGTGGCTTATCGCGAATACCTCGCGAAGCCGGTCGACGTGGACTACACCCACAAGAAGCAGTCGGGCGGTACCGGCCAGTTCGGTCGCGTGAAGGTCAAGGTCACGCCGGGCGAGCGCGGTTCGGGCATCACCTTCAAGGACGAAGTCAAGGGCGGTAACATTCCGAAGGAATACATCCCGGCCATCGAGAAGGGCATGCGCGAAACGGCCGAGACCGGCTCGCTTGTCGGCTTCCCGATCATCGACTTCGACATCGTGCTTTATGACGGTGCCTACCACGACGTCGACTCGTCGGCCCTGGCCTTCGAAATCGCCGGTCGCGGATGTATGCGCGAAGTCGCCCAGAAGGCCGGCATCAAGCTGCTCGAACCGATCATGAAGGTCGAGGTCGTCACCCCCGAGGAATACCTCGGTGACGTCATCGGCGACATGAACAGCCGTCGTGGCCAGATCCAGGGCACCGACAGCCGCGGCAACGCCCAGGTTGTCGAGGCCAACGTGCCGCTGGCAAACATGTTCGGCTACGTGAACCAGCTCCGCTCGTTCACCCAGGGCCGCGCGAACTACTCCATGTTCTTCTCTCACTACGACGAGGTCCCGGCCAACGTCGCGGCCGAGGTGAAGGAGAAGCTTGCCTAAGGGCAGGAATGGTTCTAGGGGCGGCGCCTGATTCAGCGGGCGTCGCCTATCTATCCCGCAGATTCAATTTCAAACGAGAAGAAGGTTTGTAAGATGGCGAAGGCAAAATTTGAGCGGAACAAGCCGCACTGCAACATTGGCACCATCGGCCACGTCGACCACGGCAAGACCACGCTGACTGCCGCGATCACCAAGGTTCTTTCGGAAACTTTCGGCGGTGAAGCAGTCGACTTCGCCAACATCGACAAGGCTCCCGAAGAGCGCGAGCGCGGCATCACCATCTCGACCGCACACGTCGAGTACGAGACCGACCAGCGTCACTACGCCCACGTCGACTGCCCGGGTCACGCTGACTACGTCAAGAACATGATCACCGGTGCCGCCCAGATGGACGGCGCGATCCTCGTCGTGAACGCTGCCGACGGCCCGATGCCCCAGACCCGTGAGCACATCCTGCTCGCCCGTCAGGTCGGCGTTCCGGCTCTCGTCGTGTTCATGAACAAGGTCGACCAGGTCGACGACGAAGAGCTCCTCGAGCTCGTCGAACTCGAAGTTCGCGAACTGCTGTCCTCGTACGACTTCCCGGGCGACGATATTCCGATCATCAAGGGCTCGGCTTTGGCCGCTCTCGAAGGCCGCGACGACGCCATCGGCAAGGAAAAGATCCTCGAGCTCATGAAGGCCGTGGACGAGTACATCCCGCAGCCGCCGCGCCCGACCGACAAGCCCTTCCTGATGCCCGTCGAAGACGTGTTCTCGATCTCGGGCCGTGGTACGGTTGTTACCGGCCGCGTCGAAACCGGCATCATCAAGGTCGGTGAAGAAGTCGAAGTCATCGGTATCCGCGACACGCAGAAGACCACCGTCACCGGCGTCGAAATGTTCCGCAAGCTGCTCGACCAGGGCGAAGCCGGCGACAACATCGGCGCGCTGGTTCGTGGCCTGAAGCGCGACGACGTGGAGCGTGGCCAGGTTCTCGCCAAGCCGGGCACCGTGACCCCGCACACCGAGTTCTCGGCTGAGGTCTACGTCCTGTCGAAGGACGAAGGCGGCCGTCACACGCCGTTCTTCGCGAACTACCGTCCGCAGTTCTACTTCCGCACCACCGACGTCACCGGCGAAGTGATCCTTCCCGAGGGCACCGAGATGGTGATGCCGGGCGACAACGTGACCCTGTCGGTCAAGCTCATCGCTCCGATCGCCATGGACGAAGGTCTGCGCTTCGCTATCCGCGAAGGCGGCCGCACCGTCGGCTCGGGCGTTGTTGCCACGATCACGAAGTAATCTTCGCGATCCTCGGGCGACCGAGACAAAGGCCCGGCTTCCGCAAGGAGGCCGGGCTTTTTGCTGTGCAGGGCATTTGCAGCCGACACCGGGGCTGGCGTCCGGCTCGCTCCGCGCTTAGGGCGTCTGCATGGCACGCAAGTATTCAAAGCACGGTCCCAGAGAGGACGTCTTCAGGGACGACGACGATGCACCCGAAGCGCCGCCGCCGCCCGATTGCTGGCTCTGCTCCAGGCCCTGCGGCGAGACGGTGATCTGGCATCACCCGGTGCCGAAGAGCCGGGGAGGGCGCGACACGGTGCCGATGCACCCGATCTGCCAGAACATGCTGATCACCACTTTCACCAATTCCGAGCTTCAGCGCTACGGTCTCGATGTCGATCTCCTGAAGATCGACCCGCGTATCGAGAAGTTCCTCGGCTGGGTTGCGAACAAGGATCCCGACTTCAACGCCGCGCTCGGCAAGAAGAAGCAGCGCTGACAGGTCCGTGCGTTCCCGCGTACTTTTGGCCTGGCCGAATGTTTCGCGAATCAGGCTGGGTGCATCATTTCGTTGCGGCCGCGGAAATCGCCGAAAATAAGGGGCGCAAAGGGCTTGCACGAATCCGGGATGCGGTGTAGGGGCGCGGCTCGAATTTGTTCGGGGCTACGGTCCCTAGGCTCTTTCTCATCGGTAGTAGGTAATGGAAGCTCAGAACATCCGCATTCGCCTGAAGGCGTTTGACCACCGCGTACTCGACCAGGCCACTGGCGAGATCGCCGACACCGCCCGCCGTACCGGCGCGCTCATTCGGGGCCCCATTCCGCTTCCGACGAAGATCGAAAAGTTCACGGTGAACCGCGGTCCTCACATCGACAAGAAGTCGCGTGAGCAGTTCGAGGTTCGCACCTACAAGCGTCTGCTCGACATCGTGCAGCCGAACGCCGCCACCGTCGACGCGCTGATGAAGCTCGACCTGGCCGCAGGCGTGAACGTTGAGATCAAGCTGGCCTAAGCCGGCTTCAGGGGCTGCCTTTGGCGGCCCCATGGTCCTTTCCGGGCGGACCTTAAACTGCCGGAACGACATTCGGATCCTCGGATCCAACTGACCTTGTCGGCCCTCGAGGCCGGCTTTGCGGGGAGAAACCCGCAGAGACAGAGCCCCCAAGGGAAACCGGCGGGGACACAAGGGATACCTCCGGCGCTGCCTTCGGGCCAGTGCCGGGAATGCGTCCCCCGTCTCGCTTCCGGCAGGTGCCAAGGGCACCAGCAAGGGAGCACCCAGCCCGGACGGGGCATGCATCACAATTTGGGCTGGACACGCCTGTGCGGGATGGGCTCGCGCAGGCCTCTGTAAGGAGTAAAGGTCATGCGTACAGGCGTGATCGCCAAGAAGGTCGGGATGACCCGACTGTTCCAGGAGGACGGACGGCACGTGCCGGTTACCGTTCTGGCGCTGGAAGATTGCCAGGTGGTTTCGGTTCGCACTGCCGATCGTGACGGATACGTCGCGGTTCAGCTCGGTGCCGGCGAAGCCAAGCAGAAGAACGTTGCCAAGCCGCAGCGCGAGCACTTCGCCAAGGCTGAAGTTCCGCTCAAGATGCGCGTTGCCGAGTTCCGCGTCGCCGACGACGCGCTGCTCGACGTCGGCTCGACCATCGCTGCCTCGCACTTCGTGCCCGGCCAGCTCGTCGACGTTGCCGGTCACACCCAGGGCAAGGGCTTTGCGGGCGCCATGAAGCGTTGGGGCTTCGGCGGTCTTCGCGCCACCCACGGTGTTTCGCTCTCGCACCGTTCGCACGGTTCGACGGGTAACCGCCAGGATCCGGGCAAGGTCTTCAAGAACAAGAAGATGGCCGGCCACATGGGCGACCGTCAGCGCACCCAGCAGAACCTCGAGATCGTCCGCGTGGACGATGAGCGCGGCCTGATCTTCGTCAAGGGCTCGGTCCCGGGCGCGAAGAACAGCTGGCTGACCGTTTCGGACGCCGTCAAGGTCGACCGTCACGCCGAGGCTCCGTACCCCGCCGGCCTGAAGCAGGCCGCAAACAGCAATGACACGGCCGCTGCCGACACGCCTGCGGAAGACACCGCGGCGCCGGAAGCGACCGAAGGCCAGGAGGGCTAAGTCGTGAAGGTCAAGGTCCTCAACCTCGATGGCAGCGCCGGCAAGGGCGACATCGAACTGTCGGATGACGTGTTCGGTCTCGAGCCGCGCGCAGACATCCTGCACCGCGTCGTCACCTGGCAGCTCGAAAACCGTCGCGGCATCGCCCGCGCCACCCGCGAGCGCTCGGACGTTGCACGCACCGGCAAGAAGTGGGGTCGCCAGAAGGGCGGCGGCACGGCTCGTCACGGTGACCGTGCGGCTCCGGTCTTCATCGGCGGTGGTAAGGCTCACGGTGCACGTCGCCGCGAGTTCAACATCTCGCTGAACAAGAAGATCCGCGCTCTCGGCCTCAAGATGGCTCTGTCCTCGAAGGCCCAGAACGGTCTCGTCATCGTCGACACCCTCGACGGTGAAGCCAAGACCAAGGCGCTCGCCGGTCAGCTCGCCAAGGCTGGCTTCGGCAAGAAGGTGCTCGTGATCGACGGCGAAGCGGTGAACGACAATTTCGCTCGTGCAGCCCGCAACATCGTCGGCGTCAACGTGCTCCCGGCTGTCGGCGCCAACGTCTATGACATCCTGAAGCATGATACGCTGGTGCTGACGCGCGCCGCGGTCGAGAAGCTGGAGGCGCGTTTCAATGGCTAAGAGCAACGTGGACATCCGTCACTACGACGTGATCCTCGCTCCCCACATCACCGAGAAGTCGACCCTCCTTTCGGAGAACAACGCGGTCGTCTTCAAGGTTGCCGGCGGCGCGAGCAAGCCCGAGATCAAGGCTGCTGTCGAAGCTCTGTTCGACGTCAAGGTTACTGGCGTGAACACCCTGGTCACCAAGGGCAAGACCAAGCGCTGGCGCGGTAAGGCTTACCGCCGCAGCGACGTGAAGAAGGCGATCGTCACGCTGGCCGAAGGTCAGTCGATTGACGTGACCGAAGGCGTACGGGGCTGATTCGATGGCACTGAAGAACTACAACCCGACCAGCCCCGCCCGTCGCGGCCTGGTCCTCGTCGACAAGTCGGCGCTGTGGAAGGGCAAGCCGGTCAAGGCGCTTACCGAAGGTAAGAACAAGACCGGTGGCCGCAACAACAAGGGCCATGTCACCTCGCGCGGCATCGCCGGTGGTCACAAGCAGAAGTACCGCTTCATCGACTTCAAGCGTCGCAAGTGGGACATGGAAGCGACCGTGGAGCGGATCGAATACGATCCCAACCGCACCGCTTTCATCGCACTCGTGAAGTACACGGACGGTGAACTGGCCTACATCCTCGCGCCGCAGCGTCTGGCCATCGGCGACGTCGTCGTCGCCGGCGAGAAGACCGACGTGAAGCCGGGCAATGCGATGCTTCTGTCGCAGATGCCGGTCGGCACGATCTGCCACAACGTCGAGATGAAGCCGGGCAAGGGCGGCCAGATCGCCCGTTCGGCAGGCACTTACGTCCAGGTCGTCGGTCGTGACCGCGGCATGGTCATCGTGCGCCTCAACTCCGGCGAGCAGCGCTACCTGCGCGGCGATTGCATGGGCACAGTTGGCGCGGTCTCGAACCCCGACAACCAGAACCAGACCCTCGCCAAGGCTGGCCGCAAGCGTTGGATGGGCCGTCGCCCGCTGACCCGCGGCGTCGCCAAGAACCCGGTCGACCACCCGCACGGCGGTGGTGAAGGCCGCACCTCGGGCGGCCGTCACCCGGTCACTCCGTGGGGCAAGCCGACCAAGGGTGCCCGCACTCGCAACAACAAGCAGACGGACAAGATGATCATCCGTTCGCGCCACGCCAAGAAGAAGAGGTAAGACACGATGGCACGTTCCGTCTGGAAAGGCCCCTTCGTCGACCTGTACCTTCTCAAGAAGGCCGAGGTCGCGCAGGATGCAGGAGCCAAGGCCGGCCCGATCAAGACCTGGTCGCGTCGTTCCACTATCCTTCCGCAGTTCGTTGGTTTGACCTTCCAGGTCTACAACGGTCACAAGTTCATCCCGGTCTCGGTCAACGAGGACATGGTCGGCCACAAGCTCGGTGAATTTGCGCCCACGCGCACGTTCCCCGGTCACGCCGCCGACAAGAAGGGCAAGCGCTAATGAGCAAGCAGGCAGCACCCCGCCGCGTTGGCGAGAAGGAAGCTCTTGCGGTCGGCACCACCATTCGTGGTTCCGCCCAGAAGCTCAACCTCGTCGCCGGCCTGATCCGCGGCAAGAAGGCCGAGGAAGCCATGAACATCCTCGCTTTCTCGAAGAAGGCGATGGCCGTGGATGCACGCAAGGTTCTCGCTTCGGCGATCGCCAATGCGGAAAACAACCACAACCTCGACGTCGACGCTCTCGTCGTTGCCGAGGCGTCGGTCGGCAAGTCGATCACCATGAAGCGTTTCCACGCTCGTGGTCGCGGCAAGTCCACCCGGATCCTCAAGCCGTTCTCGCGCCTCAGGATCGTCGTTCGCGAAGTCGAGGAGGCCTGATCCATGGGTCACAAGAGCAATCCGATCGGTCTGCGTCTGCAGATCAACCGTACCTGGGACAGCCGCTGGTTCGCGGAAGGCCGGGACTACGGCAAGCTGCTTGAGGAAGACCTCAAGATCCGCAAGTTCATCATCGAGAGCGTGCCGCAGGCAGCGATCTCGAAGGTGGTGATCGAGCGTCCCGCCAAGCTGTGCCGCGTGTCGATCTATGCCGCCCGTCCGGGTGTCATCATCGGCAAGAAGGGCGCCGACATCGAGAAGCTTCGCAAGAAGCTCGCTGCGATGACCGAAAGCGAAGTGAAGCTGAACATCGTCGAAATCCGCAAGCCGGAAATCGACGCCAAGCTCGTCGCCCAGGGCATTGCCGACCAGCTCGTGCGTCGTGTCGCTTTCCGCCGCGCCATGAAGCGTGCGATGCAGTCCGCGATGCGTCTGGGCGCCGAAGGCGTCAAGATCATGTGCGGTGGCCGTCTCGGCGGCGCTGAAATCGCCCGTGTCGAGCAGTATCGCGAAGGCCGCGTTCCGCTCCACACGCTGCGTGCGAACATCGACTATGCCGAAGCCGAGGCGCTGACCGCCTATGGCATCATCGGCATCAAGGTGTGGGTCTTCAAGGGCGAGATTCTCGGCCACGACCCGACGGCGCAGGATCGTTTGATGATGGAGGCCCAGACCTCCGGCGTCCGTCCGGCGCGCTGAGGCTTGAGGTAGAGAAGCACCATGCTGCAACCGAAGAAAACCAAGTTCCGCAAGGCGTTCAAGGGTAAGATCCATGGCAATGCCAAGGGTGGTACCGACCTGAACTTCGGCTCGTACGGCCTCAAGGCCCTCGAGCCCGAGCGGATCACCGCCCGCCAGATCGAAGCGGCTCGCCGCGCGATCACGCGTCACATCAAGCGCCAGGGCCGTCTCTGGATCCGCGTCTTCCCGGACGTGCCGGTTTCGAAGAAGCCTGCCGAAGTCCGTCAGGGTAAGGGCAAGGGTTCGGTCGAATACTGGGCAGCCCGCGTCAAGCCGGGTCGCATCCTGTTCGAACTGGACGGCGTTGCCGGCCCGCTCGCCGCGGAGGCTTTCAGCCGCGCCGCGATGAAGCTGCCGATCAAGACCAAGGTCGTTGCCCGTCTCGGCGACACCTCGCACTTGGGTGGAGACAAGTAATGGCGAACCGCACTGAAGACTTGCGCGCCAAGACCGACGACCAGCTGACCGCTGAACTCGTCGACCTCAAGCGCGAACAGTTCAACCTGCGTTTCCAGGCCGCCACGAGCCAGCTCGAGCGCCCGGCACGCATCAAGGAAGTCCGTCGCGACATCGCCCGCATCAAGACGCTCCAGGCTGAGCGTGCGGCGAAGGCGTAAGGAGGAAACACGATGCCAAAGCGTATTCTGATCGGTACCGTCGTTTCCGACAAGACCGACAAGACCGTTACCGTGCTCGTCGAGCGTAAGGTGAAGCACCCGTTGTACGGGAAGATCATCCGCCGTTCGAAGAAGTACCATGCCCACGACGAAGACAACGCCTACCGCACCGGTGAGCGCGTCCGCATCGAGGAAACCAAGCCGATCTCCAAGACCAAGTCCTGGAAGGTGCTGGATCGCCTCGCTGCAAGCAAGGGCACTGCTGTCGAGGCCAACCTCGACGTCGAAGCAGCGAACTAAGACGTTTTTTTGGAACTGCTGGGCTGGTTTCGGCCAAAGTCCCAGTAAGCCAGTTGAGAAGGAACCGGATCGATGATCCAGATGCAATCCAATCTCGACGTCGCGGACAACAGCGGCGCAAAGCGCGTCCAGTGCATCAAGGTACTGGGCGGGTCCAAGCGTCGCTTCGCCGGCGTCGGCGACATCATCGTGGTGTCGGTGAAGGAGGCGCAGCCCCGCGCTCGCGTCAAGAAGGGCGACGTTCACCGTGCGGTGATCGTGCGCACCAAGAAGGACGTGCGCCGCGCTGACGGCAGCGTTATCCGCTTCGACAGCAACGCCGCTGTCCTCGTCAACAAGAACGAGGAGCCGATCGGCACCCGTATCTTCGGCCCCGTCGTGCGTGAACTGCGCGGACGTGGCTTCATGAAGATCATCTCGCTCGCTCCGGAGGTGCTGTAATGGCTGCCGCGAAGATCAAGAAGGGTGACAGCGTCGTCGTCCTGTCCGGCAAGGACAAGGGCCGCACCGGTACCGTGCTTCAGGTTCTCCCGAAGGACGGCAAGGTCGTGGTCGAAGGCGTCAACGTCGCCACCAAGCACCGCAAGCCGACGCAGATGAACCCGCAGGGTGGCATCGAGCGCACGCCGGCTCCGATGGCGATCAGCAAGGTCGCGGTTGCCGACAAGGACGGCAAGCCGACCCGCGTTCGCTTCGAAACCAAGGACGGCAAGAAGGTCCGTGTGGCCGTGAAGTCCGGGGAGACCATCGATGGCTGAGAAGTACACTCCGCGCATGCGTTCGCGCTACGACGACGAGATCGTCAAGGCGATGACCGAGAAGTTCGGTTACAAGAACGTCATGGAAGTGCCCAGGATCGAGAAGATCACGCTCAACATGGGCGTGGGCGAGGCGAGCCAGGACAAGAAGAAGGTCCAGACCGCCGCTGCCGAGATGGAGGCGATCGCCGGCCAGAAGCCCGTGATCACCAAGGCTCGCAAGTCGATCGCGCAGTTCAAGCTGCGTGAAGGCATGCCGATCGGTTGCAAGGTTACCCTGCGCCGTGAACGCATGTACGAGTTCCTCGATCGTCTGATCACCATCGCGATGCCCCGCATCCGTGACTTCCGTGGCCTCAACCCGAAGTCGTTCGACGGCCGCGGCAACTACGCGATGGGTCTCAAGGAGCAGATCATCTTCCCGGAGATCAGCTACGACAAGATCGAGAAGGTGCGTGGCATGGACATCATCGTCACCACCACCGCCAAGACCGACGACGAGGCGCGCGAGCTGCTGCGTCTGTTCGGTTTCCCGTTCCCGGCCGAAGCCGAGGAACAGAAGGAGGCGGCGTGAGCCGCCGCTGAGGAAGAGAGCTTAAGTCCATGGCGAAACTGAGTTCCGTGAACAAGAACGAGCGTCGCAAGAAGCTCGTCAAGAAGTACGCAGGCAAGTATGCGCGCCTCAAGGCGATCGCTGACGATGAATCGCTCGACGAAACCGAGCGTCTCATCGCCCGCCTGAAGCTGGCCGAGATCCCGCGCAACGGCAACCCGACCCGGGTTCGCAACCGCTGCGCCACGACCGGCCGTCCGCGCGGTTACTACCGCAAGTTCGGCCTCTGCCGCGTCGAGCTGCGCGATCTTGCCAACAAGGGCATGATCCCCGGCGTGACGAAGTCGAGCTGGTAAGGGGCATATAGAAAATGGCTATGACCGATCCCCTGGGTGATATGCTCACCCGCATCCGCAACGGCCAGCGCGCCAAGAAGGACTCCGTCCTGTCGCCGGCCTCCAAGCTTCGTGCACGCGTGCTCGAAGTGCTCCAGCGCGAAGGCTACATCCGTGGCTACAGCGAAGATGCCACCGGCGCTCACCCGCAGCTGCGCATCGAACTGAAGTACTTTGAAGGCGAGCCCGCCATCAAGCACGTTCAGCGCGTTTCCAAGCCTGGTCGCCGCGTCTATTCGGGTTCCAAGGAACTTCCGATCGTGCGCAACGGCCTTGGCATCACCATCGTCTCGACGCCCAAGGGCGTGCTTTCCGACGCGGAAGCCCGTTCGCAGAACGTCGGCGGCGAAGTGCTTGCGGAGGTGTTCTGATGAGCCGCATCGGCAAGAAGGCGGTTGCGATCCCCGGCGGTGTCACCGCCGCGATCGACAACGGCATCCTCTCGGTCAAGGGGCCCAAGGGCGCCCTGACCATGGGTCTTTCTGACCAGGTGACCTACGCGGTTGAAGACGGCACCATCGCGGTGAAGCCGATCAACCAGTCGAAGCAGGCCCGCAGCCACTGGGGCATGCAGCGCACGCTCGTCGCCAACCTGATCGAAGGCGTGACCGAAGGTTTCTCCAAGGTCCTCGAGATCAAGGGCGTCGGCTACCGCGCGCAGGCCCAGGGCAAGAAGCTCAAGCTTCAGCTCGGCTTCTCGCACGACGTCGACATCGACGTGCCCGAAGGCATCGAGATCAAGACCCCGGACAACACCACGGTCGAGATCTCCGGTATTGACAAGCAGAAGGTCGGCCAGATTGCGGCCGAGATCCGTCGCTGGCGCAAGCCCGAACCCTACAAGGGCAAGGGCATCAAGTACCGCGGCGAGTTCATCTTCCGCAAGGAAGGGAAGAAGAAGTAATGGCAAAGCTTTCCCTTTTCGAACGCCGTCGCCGGCGTGTTCGTACCGCTCTGCGTGCCCGTGGCGGCGATCGTCCGCGTCTGTCGGTGCACCGCACCGGCCGTCACATCTATGCGCAGATCATCGATGATGCGCAGGGCCGCACCGTGGCTGCCGCCAATACCCTTGGCGGCAAGGGCACCGACGTCGACGCGGCTACCCGCGTCGGCAAGGAGCTCGCCGAGGCTGCCAAGAAGGCGGGCGTGACTTCCGTCGTGTTCGACCGTGGCGGTTTCCTGTTCCATGGCCGCGTCAAGGCGCTGGCCGAAGCCGCCCGCGAAGGCGGGCTGGAGTTCTGATCATGGCTGACGAAAACACCAACCCCGAACAGCCGATTGCGGCTGAGCACCCGCAGGGCGGTGAGCCGCAGGAGGCCCGTGAGGGTCGCGGTCGTGGCGGCCGTGGTCGCGGTGATCGTGGCGAGCGTGGCGGCCGTGGCCGTCGCGACGACCGTCGCGGCAATCGCAACGAGGAAGATGGTGGTGAGGAGCTGATTGAAAAGCTCGTCCACATCAACCGCGTTTCGAAGACCGTGAAGGGCGGCAAGCGCTTCGGTTTCGCTGCTCTCGTCGTCGTTGGCGACGGCAAGGGCCGCGTCGGTTTCGGCCACGCGAAGGCTCGCGAAGTTCCCGAGGCGATCACCAAGGCCACTGCTTCTGCCAAGAAGAAGATGGTCCGCGTGCCGCTCAAGGAAGGCCGCACCCTGCACCATGACGGCAAGGGCCGTTTCGGTGCCGGCAAGGTCAACGTGCGTACCGCCCCGGCCGGTACCGGCATCATCGCCGGCGGTCCGATGCGCGCCGTGTTCGAGAGCCTGGGCGTTGCTGACGTCGTGACCAAGTCGGTCGGTACGTCGAACCCCTACAACATGATCCGCGCCACCTTCGACGCGCTGACCAACCAGACTTCGCCGAAGTCGGTTGCCCAGCGTCGTGGCAAGAAGGTTGCCGACCTCCTTGGTCGTGGCGGTGCCAGCGAAGCAGAGGCCGAGGCCGCTGCCGAAGCCATCGTGGAGTAATCAACCATGGCCAAGATCAAGATCAAGCAGATCGGTTCGCCGATCCGTCGCCCCGAGAGCCAGAAGAAGATCCTCATCGGTCTTGGCCTCGGCAAGATGCACAAGGTCGTCGAACTCGAGGACACCGCCGAAGTTCGCGGTGCGATCGCCAAGCTGCCCCACATGGTGGCCGTGGTCGACTGACCTGCTCGTCGGTTCTCCCTTGCGGGGAACGGTCGAGAGACATTCGAAAAGGGCTCCGGCGGCGACGTCGGGGCCCTTTTTCCTTGGCCCGTCGCGCGATTCGCCGCGTCGCGCTTTGATTACGCGGAGTTGCCGGTTAGGACTGCGCCTCGGGGCGGCCCGCCGATGGCGCATCGGGCTGCGGGCGATGAGGGCAGGGGGCTTTTGCCGAGATGAAGCAAGCACGGTTCCCGGCGTGGTACGGGATCATCTTCCTGCTCGTTGCACTCGCCCTGCGCGCCAGCACATTCGGCGACCCCAACCTCCACGTCGACGAGACGTTCTACCAGACCGTCGGCATCGCCATGCACGAGCAGCATGCGGTGCCCTATGTCGACGTCTGGGACCGCAAGCCCTGGGGGCTGTTCTTTCTCTATTACCTGATTGCCTTCATTTCCTATGCCCCGCTGGCCTACCAGCTGGTGGCAACGGCCTTCGCGGCGGCGACGGCATGGGTGATCGGTTCGATCGCGAGTTTCTGGAACCGGGCGCAGGGCGGTCTTCTTGCGGGAATCGCCTATCTGTTGTGGCTGGAGCAGGAGCAGGGCTTCGGCGGCCAGTCTCCGATCTTCTACAATCTCTTCGTGGGAAGTGCGGCGCTGCTGGTCCTGCAGGCGGTGCCGGACCTGCGCGAAGGAAAGCCGGGTTGGCGTTCCTATGCAGCGATGCTGCTGGGTGGATGTGCGATCACGGTCAAGCAGACCAGCTTCTTCGAGAGCGCCTTCCTCGGCCTCTATAGCGCCTGGACCTTGTGGCACTCACCGCTTCCGCGCCGCAGGGTCTGCGCGATCATTGCATCGTGGGCGCTGCTGGGAGCTGCGCCGATGCTGGCGATTTCGGCCTGGTACTGGCTGGAAGGCTACTGGGCGACCTACTGGCACGCGATGGTGACATCGAACCTGGCCAAGCCGAAAGTCTGGTTGGCCTCCGGTATCCGCACGATCCTCATGTTCATCAGGCTTGCGCCGTTTCTCGTCATGGGCGTGCTCGGCATTCCGAAGATGGTTCCGCTGCAGCGCCAATTCATGGCTTTCTGGCTCCTGGCGGCGACCTTGGGGCTGCTCTCGGTTCCCAATTTCTACGTTCATTATGCCCTGCCGATCCTCGTGCCGCTCACCATCGTCAGCGCGGGACTGCTCCAGGGACGTATGGCCGGGCCCATCGCCCTGGTAGTGCTGGGCTTCCTCGCGTTTCGCGAAACGTCGGTGCTGGACTTCGAGCATGCCCGGCGCTCGCGCGCGGCGATGGCGCAACTGGCCAAGGCCGTGCGGGCGCATGACGATGGCGGCCCGCTGTTCGTCTACGACGGGCCTTTCCAGCTCTATCACCTGACCGGGCACCGCTTCGTGACCCCGCTGGTCTTCCCGCATCACCTTGCCCAGACGATAGAGAAGGACGTCAGCCACCTCTCCACCGCAGGCGAAGTGCGCCGGGTCCTGGCCGAGCGTCCCAGCACCGTCGTGCTCGCACCAAAGCCGCGTCAGGATCCGGTCAACTGGGAGACGCTGGCGCCGGTGCGCGCCTATATCCATGCCAACTGCCGCCTCGTTGCCCGCGTGGAGACGCCCGAGTGGCTCCTCTCGAGCAAGATGGACGTCTGGGCGGACTGCAATCGGCAGGGCAGGGCGAAATAGCGCCTGTTCGCGCCGGCCAGCCTCTCGTGACACCTTCCTCTGTCCGCCCGCTGTGCTAAGGGCGCTCGCAAGCCCCGGGCGCCGCACCGGGCCGGATCTCCAGACGAGGAATACCTTGGCCAGTCGTTCTCTTGCCGTTTCGCTTCTCTGCCTGACGCTGCTTGGCACGGCCGCCTGCGATACGCGCCCGGTCAGCGAAGAGAACCGCGACGCCAATGCGCTGGAAGTGATCGGCAGCGAGAGCGCCTGCATCGACGAACTGTCCGATCCCGAACTGCTGCGCATGCAGCGCAAGGTGGACGATGCCCTGCGCAAGGCGCTGCTGGAGGGCAAGTCGCTCGATCCGGCCGCTCAGGCAGCCGATGCTCTGGATCGCGGCGATTTCCGCCTGGCCGGGGCGCTCACCGCGAAAGGCGTCTCCACTTCGGTCTATGGCGCGCAGTGCCGGATCATGGGCGGGTTGAGCGCGCGCGCGATCCGCGCCGTGTCGTTCATCGACGGGGTTCCCGCCGACCAGCCAAAGATCGACTACCTGACCCGCGCCGAGACGTTCGCGCGGGCCTACAACGCGGCGATCCTGGCTGACGAGCGCTACCCTTATGGGGACATCTGCCGCAATTTCGACGGCAAGGTCGAACTCGGCGAGGACGGCACACTGCAGGTACAGGGCGCCGGGCCTTCCGATCACGCATTCGGATTTGCCGATCTCGGACCGGTGCGCTCTGCGCCGACCCTTGCCGAACTGGCACGGCGCGGTTCGGTCAGCCGCCTCGACGGTCTGCTGCGGTCCGGTCAGTACGACGTGAACACGCCGGACCTGTTCGGCATGACGCCGCTCGCCTGGGCGATAGCCTATCGCCGCCGCGGCGCTTCCGACCTGCTGCTGCGGGCCGAATCGAGCCCGGGCGGATCGCGCTGCCAGACGATCTACGACCGCCGCTCGCCGATGCAGGTGGCGCGCGTGCAGCAATGGGTGGGCATGCTGCGCCGCATGCAGCCGCTGGTGACCGAGGACGATTTCAACGCGCTGCAGGAACTGCCGCGCCTCTCCGATGGCGATATCGACCGGTTCAACCACGGGCTGACGCAGCTCAACGACAGTTTCGCCGAGCAGTTCAGCAAGAACCGGTATCTGACCAAGCACCGGATCTATTTCACGGTGAACAGCGATGGCGATTCGACCGGCTGCCGCATCGAGCCTTCGACCGACTCTCCCGACTACGACGAGAAGATCTGCGCGCTGGGCCTCGATGTCCTGCACTGGAAGCCGGCGCGCGGCGTCTTCGGCAACGTGATCGATGGCGAGGCTTCGCTGATCGTCGGGGTGCGCTCGCGCTAGGGGCGATGCCCGGACCCGGGCGTCTGGGGCCCGGTGAAAGGGGCGCGCGGGCGAAAGGGGGGTGACATTCGTCGCCCGATCCCCTAAGGGGCCGCCTTCCTATCAAGCGCGACCTAAAGCGAAAGCGAGTGCAGACTATGAAACTGAATGATATCCGCGACAACTCGGGTGCCCGTCATCGCCGTATGCGTATCGGCCGTGGCATCGGCTCGGGCAAGGGCAAGACCGGTGGCCGTGGCCAGAAGGGTGCGAAGGCACGTTCGGGCGTTTCGATCAACGGCTTCGAGGGCGGCCAGATGCCGCTCCACATGCGTCTTCCCAAGCGCGGCTTCTCGAACAAGAAGTTCGCCAAGGACTTTGCCGAAGTGAACCTGGGCATGGTCCAGAAGGCGATCGACGCCGGCAAGCTCGACATTTCGGGCACCGTCGATCACGCCGCCCTGAAGACCGCTGGCCTGGCCCGCGGTGGCAAGGACGGCGTCCGCCTGCTCGGCAAGGGCGAGCTGACTGCCAAGGTCGAATTCAACGTCGCCGGTGCCTCGAAGGGCGCCGTTGCCGCGGTCGAAAAGGCCGGTGGTTCGGTGGTGCTTCCCGCCAAGGAAGCAGCCGAAGCCTGAGGCAAGGCGGTAAAGTGATCTGATGATCCGGAGAGGGCGGGCGCCAGGCGCTTCGCCCTCTCATGCTGTTCAGTCCACGGTTTTTCGAGACAGGGGTTTTCGCTCCCGCCTCGAGAACTATATGACGAGTTCCTGTCCCGGGGTTCGACAAGCCGGCATGCAGCCGCTAAGGGCGACTCCGATAAGATTCTTCGAGGCATCCCTAACGTCATGGCATCTCGCGCCGACAACATCGCAAGTTCGCTCAGTCTTGCCAATTTCTCCAAGGCAACCGAACTCAAGAACCGCATCTGGTTCACGATCGGTGCGCTGATCGTCTTCCGCTTCCTGAGCTTCGTGCCGCTGCCGGGTGTGAACCCGCTGATTCTCGAATCGCTCTACAGCCAGACGCAGGGCGGCATTCTCGACCTGTTCAACACCTTCTCGGGCGGTTCGCTCTCGCGCATGAGCCTGATCGCGCTCGGCGTGATGCCCTACATCACCGCCTCGATCGTGGTGCAGCTGGCCGCTTCGCTCCATCCGGCGCTGATCGCGCTGAAGAAGGAAGGCGAGGCCGGCCGCAAGAAGCTGAACCAGTACACCCGCTTCGGCACCGTCGGCCTGTGCGCGATCCAGGGCTACTTCCTGGCTGTCAGCCTCGAGGCCTACGGCGCGTCGAGCGGCCTGCAAGCGGTCGTCGATCCGGGCTTCATGTTCCGCATCGGCGCGGTCATCTCGCTTGTGGGCGGCACGATGTTCCTGCTGTGGCTGGGTGAGCAGATCACTTCGCGCGGCATCGGCAACGGCGTATCGCTGATCATCATGGCCGGCATTGTCGCGCAGATGCCGACTTTCGCCAGCAACCTGGGTCAGGCCTACAGTGCGGGCGACACCGGTTCGTTCCTGATCATGGCGCTGATCGTCCTCATCATCGCGATGATCCTGATGATCTGTTTCATGGAGCGCGCACAGCGCCGCCTGCTGATCCAGTATCCCAAGCGCGCCACGCAGCGCGGCATGATGCAGGCCGACCGCAGTCACCTGCCGCTCAAGATCAACACCGCGGGCGTGATCCCGCCGATCTTCGCCAGCTCGCTGCTGCTGCTGCCGCTCACGATCACCCAGTTCGCCGGCAATTCGCTTTCGCCGGAATCGACGATGGGCCAGATCGTGGTGACGCTGAACCAGTACCTGGGCCACGGCAAGCCGCTCTACATGCTGCTCTACGCAGCCGGCATCGTGTTCTTCTCGTTCTTCTACACCGCCGTCGTCTTCAATCCGGAAGAGACTGCCGAGAACCTGAAGAAGAACGGCGGCTTCATCCCGGGCATCCGTCCGGGCAAGAATACCGCGACCTATCTCGACTACGTGCTGACCCGCGTAACGGTGATCGGTGCGATCTACCTGACCATCGTCTGCACGGTACCTGAGTACTTCCTGTCGATGACCGGCTTGCCGCTGCTCTTCATGGGTGGCACGAGTCTGCTGATCGTCGTCAACGTGACGGTCGATACGATCACCCAGATCCAGTCTCACCTGCTGGCGCACCAGTACGGCGACCTGATCAAGAAGGCGAAACTGAAAGGCCGCATCCGCTAAGGGGCGAGCGCCGGACATATAACTGAGGGGTAAGGCGTGAATATCATTCTGCTGGGTCCGCCGGGAGCGGGTAAGGGCACCCAGGCACAGCGTCTCGTCGAGCGGCACGGCATGCGCCAGCTTTCGACCGGTGACATGTTGCGTGCGGCAGTGAAGGCGGAAACGCCGACCGGGCTTGAGGCCAAGGCCGTCATGGAACGAGGCGAGCTGGTTTCAGACGAAATCGTGTCGGCGCTGATCGGTGACGAACTCGACGCGATGGGTCCCGATGCGGGCGCCATCTTCGACGGCTATCCCCGCACCGCGGCGCAGGCCGAATCGCTCGATGCGATCCTGGCGCAGCGCGGTCGCAAGCTCGACCATGTGATCGAGCTGGTGGTGGATGAGGACGCACTGGTCGAACGCATCACCGGTCGCTTCACCTGCGCCACCTGCGGCAAGGGTTACCACGACAAGTTCGAGCAGCCCAAGGTTCCGGGAACCTGCGACAAGTGCGGTGGAACCGAGTTCAAGCGCCGTCCCGACGACAATGCCGAGACCGTGCGCACGCGCATGGCCGAGTACCGGGCCAAGACCGCTCCGATCCTGCCGATCTACGAATCGCGCGGGATCGTTGCGAAGATCGACGGCATGGCGGACATGGACGACGTGACCGCAGCGATCGAGGCCGTTCTCGGTTCCTGATCGTGCCTGACGGGTGAAGGGCAGGGGCCTTGCGGCTCCGCCTCTCACCCGGGGCCGCCTCCGCCGCCTGTGCGGAGAAAGGCCGGAAACCTTCCAGGAGAACCGCTCCGATGAAATCCGCTGCATTCGCTCTTGCCCTGGCTCTCTTCGGGAGCGCCGCACCGGCTTGCGCGAAAGTGGCGGAAGTGTCCGAACGCGGTTTCGTGGTGCGCCACCTCGTCGAGGTTTCGACCAGTCCGGCCAAGACCTGGGACATGATCCTCGATCCCGCCAAGTGGTGGGAATCCTCGCATACATGGTCGGGCGACGCGGCCAATCTTTCGATCGATGCGAAAGCGGGCGGGTGCTTCTGCGAAGTGCTGCGCAACCCCAAGTCGCCCAATGCCGCGCCGCGCGGCAGCGTCGAGCACATGCGGGTGGTCTACATTGAAAGCAACCATGCGCTGCGCATGGTCGGGGCGCTGGGACCATTGCAGGCCGATGCCGCCAACGGCACCCTGACGATCGAGATCAAGCCTGCCAAGGACGGCACGCAGATCTTGCTCGAGTATGTTGTAGGCGGTTTCCTGCGCACGCCGATGGACAAGCTCGCCCCGGCGGTGGACGGCATGCTCGGTGCGCAGCTGGCAAGCCTCGCCGGAAAGCTGGGGGGCGCGTTCTCGGCCGCTTTCCCGCTGCCCGAAGACAAGCCCGCCAAGGCGCCGGAGGCTGAACAGGCCGGTCCGCCAGAGCCGCCTGCTGCCACCGGCGACGAAATTATCGGTCGCTGATGGAGCGCGCGCGTTTTGACAAATTTTGACTGCGCGCCGTGGATACGGTAGTAAGTGAACACAGGTTGAGCGCTGGCCGCCATACAATGGCGGACACGGCACCGTTTCTCGTCCGCTGGACGTTGACAGGTGCTGCGAATCGTTTTAAGCGCGCCCTTCACTCGAAAACCACGGTAGTCCGGATGGCTCACGCCGCGCGTGTCAAAGGCATCGTGTGGTACGCCTTCTGGGCTTTTGCCGTTTCCTCGGAATTCGGGTGGCAAGCGTTGAGATGGAGGGCGTCCAAGCGTCTTCTGTGGAGCATGGAGATTTAAGTGGCTCGTATTGCCGGGGTGAACATCCCCACCAACAAGCGCGTTATCATCGCGCTCACGTATATCCACGGTATCGGTCGTACCAAGGCCGTTGAGATCGCCGACAAGCTCGGCATCGATCACACCCGTCGTGTTCAGGACCTCTCGGACGCCGAAGTGCTCCAGATCCGTGAAACCATCGACGCCGACCACCTGGTCGAGGGTGACCTTCGTCGCGAAACCGCGATGAACATCAAGCGCCTCATGGACCTCGCCTGCTACCGCGGCCTGCGTCACCGTAAGGGTCTGCCCGTTCGCGGCCAGCGCACCCACACGAACGCCCGTACCCGCAAGGGTAAGGCCAAGCCGATCGCCGGCAAGAAGAAGTAAGCCTGACGGGCCGTTTCGGCCCTCGGTTTCCGCAGCGATTTATCGACAGGATACACGGACATGGCACGCGAACCCCAGCGCATTAAGCGCCGCGAACGCAAGAACATCACGAGCGGCATTGCGCACGTCAATGCGAGCTTCAACAACACCATGGTGACCATCACCGACGCCCAGGGCAACGCGATTTCGTGGTCCTCGGCCGGCATGATGGGCTTCAAGGGCAGCCGCAAGTCGACTCCCTATGCCGCCCAGGTCGCCGCCGACGACGCCGGCAAGAAGGCCGCCGAGCATGGCGTGCGCACCCTCGAGGTCGAGGTCAAGGGTCCGGGTTCGGGCCGCGAGAGCGCCCTGCGCGCCCTGCAGGCCGTCGGCTTCACGATTACCTCGATCCGCGACGTGACACCGATCCCGCACAACGGTGTCCGCCCCTCGAAGCGCCGCCGCGTCTGATCGAGTTATTCCGGGCAACGAACCGGTCGTTGCCCGGCCTTCGGATCGTCCCAGGCCTTTCCACCCGGCCTGAGGACGTAACCGCCATCGAAATCCCAGGGGAAGTCCATGACTGTCAACATCAAGAACTGGCAGGAACTCAAGAAGCCGAACAGCCTTGAGATCAAGCCGGGACCAGACCCCAAGCTGAAGGCGACTTTCGTTGCCGAACCTCTCGAGCGCGGCTTCGGCCTGACGCTCGGCAATGCGCTGCGTCGCGTACTGCTCTCCTCGCTTCAGGGCGCGGCGATCACCTCGATCAAGATCGAGAACGTGCTGCACGAGTTCTCTTCGCTTGCCGGTGTGCATGAAGACGTCACGGACATCGTCCTGAACGTCAAGCAGATCGCGCTCAAGATGCAGGGCGAAGGCCCGAAGCGTCTGCAGCTTTCGGCAACCGGTCCGGCCGAGGTCAAGGCTGGCGACATCGCCGTCACGGGTGACATCGAGGTCATGAACAAGGACCTCGTGATCTGCCACCTCGACGAAGGTGCGACGCTGAACATGGAACTGACTGCCGACACCGGCAAGGGCTACGTCCCCGCCGTCGGCAACCGTCCCGTCGATGCGCCGATCGGCCTGATCCCGGTCGACTCGCTCTACTCGCCGGTCCGCCAGGTCAGCTACAAGGTCGAGAACGCCCGTATCGGCCAGGAGCTGGACTTCGACAAGCTGAGCCTGAGCGTCGAGACCGACGGCACGGTGACCCCGGAAGATGCCGTGGCCTATTCGGCGCGCATCCTTCAGGACCAGCTGGCCCTGTTCGTCCACTTCGAGGACATCGCTCCGGTCGGCGCTCCGCAGATGATCGGCATGGCCGCTGCGCAGCCCGAGGAAAGCGACACCAACCAGCTCAACCGTTACCTCCTCAAGAAGGTCGACGAGCTTGAACTGTCGGTGCGTTCGGCGAACTGCCTCAAG
>Ga0098035_1000218_pt1 | contig 29661 bp, 30 predicted proteins | sample 3_EtaG_FD_75046 | JGI IMG/M metagenome (GOLD analysis project Ga0098035, IMG submission 75046) | Marine viral communities from the Subarctic Pacific Ocean - 3_ETSP_OMZ_AT15126 metaG | ecosystem: Environmental > Aquatic > Marine > Oceanic | place: Pacific Ocean | collected 2015-01-07
CATCATTGCGAGACATGGGCTTATGCACGAACATCGAAGTTGTATCATCAGCTGATGCGCTAATCAGAACGTCGCCGCCTGTGACCTCACCGATAACAAATTTGCACCACCAGCCATTACCGGCCGCTCTGACGCTTGGCAAACTTGCGGTGTATGTGCCATCAGCCACAGATCCAGAATTGAGAACAAAAACTGTTCCGCAATCAGAAACCTTAATAGGCCTGTTTTTTGTGAGAGATATAATTTTTTTTCTATCTGCTGAATATCTTCCTAGCTTACTCATTTTGTGTTATCTCCAATTTAAAATACTATAATTTAGGGTGCGTCGATAAGGGAAATTGAAGCGGAACAAATGGCTTGTCCACCCCAAGTTACGCCATCGGTAACTAATTCTAATGTATCGTTTTGACACCAGCTGGCCGTCTGCCACAATAATGCGTCGACATCGACTTCAAGGCCCGTATCAAGGCCCAGCGCGACCAGGGTCATGCCGAGGTCGGAGACATTGACTTTATGCACGCTTATAGATCCGAGATCATCAGCTGATGCTGAAATAGTTACGGCGCCGCCTGTAGTTTCCCGAACGATAAGCTTACACCACCAGCCCGGGCCTGCAGCTGCGATTTTCGGAAGTGTAATGGTATAAGATCCATCACCAGCAGATCCAGAATCAAGCATAATCACATGACCACAGCTTGTTTGCGTCAACGTTGTATCAGAATCTACATCTGCAACTTTTTTTCTATCTGACGAATATAATCCTACTTTACTCATTTTATTTTCTCCTAACTAAAAGGTTTCTTACCTTGCTAATCATCTATAAATAGTGTTTAGCATTTTTAAAAACCAGATAATTAAATTTAATTAGCTGTATTTCTGCAACCACTCTTCTGCGATCTCTGCTGCTTGTGGTATGCTTTTAAAATATTCATAATCTTTATTATAAACTATCTTTACTTTTTCTATTATTTTTTCCAGCTCAGGCTCTTCTTCCAGTAAAGGTCTTTTACTTGTAAACTTCTTTCTAGTTTTGGAGCTGCTTTTAAGTTCTTGAAAAGATTTATAAATAACATTTTCTGGTATCAAGTTTTCATGCCACTTGTGTTGAGTACTGAAATATATCAGTCCTTCCCCATTATTTAATTCGTCAACATCAATATTATTATTGATAAAGTATTCAAGAGTTTTAAGCGGTGTTTCTTTTAATACTTCTTTCTTTTTTAAGTGTTTAAAGCGTCGTTTTGCTCGCTTGCAGGAAACCTCGTTGTTTGTATAATAATAAGCGCTTAAAAATCTATCAACAGGACACCTCAAATGAACTAAAATTTTAAGTTTTGGATGGTGCACCGGAACATACCTGTGCCAAATAGCTCGTCTTGAATTATTAACTAAAAATGCTCGGCCGCCTGTTTTGGGCACATGATAATAGCAAAGAGCCCTTCCTAATCTATGAAGCATTGTTTTCCTTTGTAGTGTATTATAAATAGTTCATTTATTAATAAAAAAACCCCGCAAAGAGAATTCTCAATGCGGGGTTAAACTAAGTTACTTAGTGTTTACTAGGGACCACCAGTGGAACCGCCCTCACCAAGCAAGCCACGAACAACAACAAGACCATACATATCAGGTCGAACCATCTGTTTGGCATACCGAGTCATCACGCCCTTACGGGGTACGAAGTCTTCGGTACCAAAGATGGTCGGAGTGACCTGTAGCGGTACGTATGGAGCGTAGACATAGCCACTCTCCAAGAAGCTTGAGCCATTGCGGCCGACAAGAACAACATTACGCGGGAAGTAAGGATCAACGAAAACGTCGAACTTACGACTAAGGCTGCCAGCGTTAACTGCGCCGATAGTACCACGATCTGCATCCGCAGTAACGTTCGCACGGAATCCTGAGGTGAACTCAAGAATGTTAGCAACTTCAGGTGAACACACCACGAAGTTAGCTCCGCCACGAAGCGTCTTACGGTGAATCTGAGCCGATACATCGTTAATGGTTTCGACAAGAGTCTCATACCATTCACTTACCGTACCAGTGAAGTCAGGAGCAGCTGCCGTAGCACCAAGCTCCGCACCAGTTTCGCGATGAACGAATAGACCCGGGGATCGAGACCAGTAGTACCGAGCAGCAGTTCCGCCATGCACCAGAGCACCTAAAATCTCACGGTCGATTTCAAGGGCGATCTGCTCAGAAAGAATCTGAGTCAATTCAACCTCGGCATCAAGATTATGGTAGGCATTAAGATCCTGACCAAGTTCCGGAGTCCATTTGGCTTTGAGCTTTTTGGTAACAGCGGTAACAGCGATACTGTCAACCTTGATATCAATCTCAGGAATAGCCGCCTGATCCTCCAAAGCCCATGGTGAACCCATCGCGACAATACCAATAGCATCCTGGCCAGTGCCGGCGGTCGGGCTGGCATTCATGTTATCCTCAATTGGATAAGTCACCGTCGCAGGGCCGGTAAGCGGAGTAGCTGCAGGTGCAAGCACCGGAACAGCTGCAGTCTGGCCCGCGAAGACGAAATACAAAGTATCTCTAGAACCGTCCCAACCAGCCTGGGCCGGATGGTGGGTTGCAGAGCCTAATGCAGTTAACCTTCGAACGTGCGCGGCGTTAGCCAAGTTAGCAGGCTTAGGTTCGGCAAACTCAATAGTTATCAACTTATCACCGTCCAAGAGACCAGCATCCCCAGCTGCCACCGTGTTGGCTACAGAGGCGGTTACCACCAAGGCTGCGTGTGAAGCACCCAAGCCGAGAACATCAGCGTCCCAACGAAGAAGCCTAGATTCCGCCTCAGAAATAACAGTCGGATCGAGATCGATCGTTGCAACAAGTGCACCGACGTTCGCTGCAGCTAATGCGTTTGACCCAGTAGTCGTAGAATAGCCAGTATTTAGGTTGTAGAAACCTTCATCAGGCGTATCACCAGAAACACCAACAGCATCAGACATGTCAGCAGCAGATTGATAACCTAATTCAACACCACCAGTGATCTCATGACCAACACGACCACCACCATAGAGTGATTCGCCGTCGCCATGAGTAGCACCCATGATCCCCGAGTTGTTCGTTCCTGCAGTAAAGTCCAGGAAGAAGATGAGGCCGGAAGGCAAACTCATCGGTTGGACGGAAACGAGTTCGTTGGCCACGAGGCCTCCGAAGACTCGACGAACGATCGGGAACGCGACTGACGCGAAACCTTCAACATCGCCACCAGACATGCTTGAAGCCTCTTTGAGAAGCTGAGCAGCTTGGTTTTCTAATAGACGGGCCATGCCCTGTCTCTTGGCATCCCCTTCAAGACCTTCAAGAAGACCGGTACGTTCCCACTTGTCAAGTAAGGCAGCACCCTCTCTTTGAAGACTTCTAGAAGCGATGCCCTCAGTTAGCTTTTGTAAAACAGACATTTTAAAATTTCTCCTTATATATAGTTAATTGTCTTTTTTGATTCCAGCTAGGAATCTCCAACGATCTAACGTTGGATCTGCTTTCTGACTTCTAGAACTTTGTTTTCTAGCCGACAGAATCATCGAAGAAGACTTTTCAACTGCCTCGCTCAGTGACTTAGGCTGCTTAGCATTTCTGCGAGAGGTGCTGCCCACTGTGCTTTGAAGTGTCTCAAAAATAACTTTTGCTTCTTCAATATTGTCAGCATTTGAAATAGCTTCGGCAAGCTTATGCTTTTGCCGCTCATTTAGGGAGTCGCTATTCAATGCCTTATTCGTATAAAGTAATTTTGCATTTGTAAGAGAAGCTAAATCAAGCTTTTCTTTTAAAATTACAACTGCATCTCGCAACCTGGAAATATAACTTTTCGTTTTGGTCAGAGATTCAGTTAATTGTTCATTTTTGTTTTCTAGTGATTCATTTACTTTTTCGAGTTCTGCTACTGCTTTTCTTATAGCATCTTTTTCTTCTCGAACTTTCGAATCTTGTTCTAGAGCGAGAAGTTCTTCTTCTGCTAGCTCTAGTAGTGGTCCAGGCGTTCCTGCCCAGCCGCTCTTCTGAGGATGGATGTCGACTGTTAGTTGCTCATAGATTTGGTTAAAGAGGTCTTCTTCTAATTCTTCTTCGGAGAGGTTATCTTCCAAATAAAGTTCTTCGTCTAGATCTTCTTCAAAGTAATCATCTTCATAAATCAAATCTTCATCTAGATCCTCATTATAATAATCCTCTTCATAGACCATGTCTTCTTCATAATATTCTTCAGCCATCAAATCTTCTAAGAGACCCTCAGAAAGATCAATTTCTTCTTTTCCTTCTGTTTCCATATTAATTTTTTCTATTTGTTCCAGAAGGGCGTCAAGAGGAATTTCAATTTCCTTATCAATATCGCCGGCTTTTTGAGTTGCGGCCTTTGGAATATGTTCCATAACAGTACTTTCTTCAACTTCTCCTTCCATGCCAGTGGGGTCTAGCCCCATGGGGTCGGAACCAGGCATTGCCATTGGATCTGGCTCCATACCTGGCATGCCCATGTCACCGGCAGCGAGTAGAGGATCGGGCATATCTTGTTCTAATAGAGACTCTACAGCCCCTTTAATTTGTTTTGAATATTTTTCCAAAACTAGAGATTCAGCATTTTTGATTGCGGCGCCACGTAAGGCATCTGCATCAATTATTGCTTGTTCCAACATGTTAGACATTTAAATTGCTCCTGAATAAAGTTTGTCATTGTAAATAGTATTTAAATGATTAAAGTTCCTGTTTGTTATTTTGTTGTTAGGTTGCAACACCCATTATTGATTTAATATATGTTGATCCAACGCCTAGGCTACCACTTTGTCTCTTGACTGAAACACCACTTGTCACGTGACCGAAACAATATTCATAACAGCCAATAGATGGGGTTGTGGGGTGAAAAGGTTTTCCGTCCAAATCGTATACGGGTTGATCTGAAGGAGCATTGGTGGCGGCACGATAAGCTAAACTACCACTCCGAATTCTCATATTCTCGTCATAACTTGCAGATTGATTTGACACTTGGAGACTAACGTATAAAGCCTCAACATTGCCCGCTGTTTCAACATCGCCAGTATCGTAACTGTCCGCCGAGGATCCAACATAATCTCCACCGGCGCCGGCTGCCCAACCATGAGAAATACTAGCGCTCACCGTCGAGGAGGCGTATATACCAGCATGAGGGTACGGGTTACCACTGTAGCCATGGCCAGAGCGGCCGGCGGCATACTCGGTTGCAACAGATCCAGAATCAAGATGGACTAGACAATTTCGTATTATAGGAGCGCGAAAGCCAAAGCTGTTGTATGCACTAACCGCTTGAGTATATGTACAATTTATTAATACATCGGGCGTATCGTAGCTGCCTCCGTCGGGCCAACCGACGAATAAACAACTAGTGCAAGTAGCATCGCTTGGATATGTCCCAACGGTAACGTAGCGCTTGTCGCCGGGGGTGCCCCCCGCGCTGCTGACGGCCCGTGGACCGCTAAATTTTATAATACAACGATCGAGAGTTGAGCCGGCTGCTTGGTTTTTAACACCATTTCTATTTGAATAAATATGTACATTTTGAACATGGTAAACTTTTCCTCCGCCAACTCCATCAATTGCATATAAATCATTATAGCCCGGGGCGGTATGGCCACTAGACTCACTAAGATTAACTGTAACATTTTTTAATATACAATTTGTGTTCATTAATACTGTCGCGGTCGATGAGCCAGAACTTATAATTATTATACTTTCTGCATGTTCAGTTGCACCTTGAATCGTAACACCTGTAAGAGTTCCACAAGTTATTGCTTCCTCGTACGTACCTGCAGCAATATTTATGGTGTCATCATTGGCTGCAGCTGCTAAAGCTAATGTGATAGTTGCATAGGAGCCCGGGACTTCTCGTGTTGCCATACATTAATTTCTCCTCAATACATAATTAGGTTGCAACACCCAACATTGATTTAATGTAGGTTGATCCAACGCCTAAACTACCACTTGTTCTCCTAACCGAAACACCACTTGCTGTGTGGCCAAAACAATATTCATAACAACCTCTAGATGGGGTTGTAGGGTGAAAAGGCTTTCCGTCTAAGTCATGCGTGGGGAATGCAGCTGCTTGATAATTTGTCATAGTCTGACCTGAATGATAAGAACTAGTGCCATTACGATAAGCCAGGCTGCCGCTGCGAATTCTAAAATTATAATTGGGAGGTGCGTGATCAATATAAAGCGCTGATGGCCCACCGGCGGCTGTCGTATTACTAGTATCAAAGCATGATATGCGAGTTCCAACCGGACCGTAATTAGTAGCCCAGTCGCCTTGTTGGCCGTCCGACCAGCCATGTACTATGCAGTGATTTGCAACGTCCTCGTTATAAATCGCCATACCGGCGCGGTGTGCTGTGTAACTCGTGGTACAACCGGCAGCAACCAAGGTAGCCGCAGAGGCTGTATCATAGAAAACAACTGTATTGACTACGCCGCCATTGGCATACAATCCGCGCTTGTTGGGATCGGAATTATTATGAGATGCAATTGTACAATTTACAAATCCGCCGCTGCGATAGGTGTCGTGGGCGGGCATATTCATAAATAAACAACTAGTCCACACAGCATCGCTTTCGTTGCCCGACCCGGGACCATAAGTGCCAACAACCGCAGTGGTCGCAGCAGTACCAGGAGGACAGGTAGGCCATTCGGCCGTCGGTGTTGGTGCAGATCCACTACCAATATATTCAATGCGTGCACGATTAATCGTCGCGCCAACAGCCAAATTTTGTATAGCGCCTCTGGATGAAAGAACATAACAATTATCGATATGGTATACTATCTTGCCGCTAGCAGCGCCGACTGCAAAAGTGGCATTATCCCAGTCGTTAGCGCTATCAGCTTCCCCAGGAGGCTGGTGTAGTACTGTAAAATTCTTCAAAACACAATCAGTATTAATTGTAACAGTTCTACCTTCTATTGCCGACTGAATTACAACATCCTCCGGATAGCCAGTCGCACCTTGTATGGTGACACCAGTGAGCGAAGTTGATATCTTTTCATTGTACGTACCTTCTCCAATTATAACAGTCCAGTTGTTGGAAGCCGCTGTTAAAGCAGCGCCAATTGTAAGCTTTGCTAATACTGGTGTTGAGCCATCATTAGAGTCATTGCCTGCTTTGCTTACATAAAGTGTTGCCATTAATAATCAGTCTCCTAAATTATTTCAACATAAGTTGAATCTGGATTGAAAAGAACAACAGAATCTGTATTGGTATTGACCGGACTTGCAAGATAACCAACAATTCGGACAGTGTCACCTGATGCTGAGGGGGCAGTAAATGTTAGTGCGCCAGCAGTTGTGCTCACATATACAGGATCTCCCTGTTTTGTGATGGCGGTGCCGGCCAAAAGAGCTGCTGATATTCTTGCATATCCACGAGTTAACATCCCATCTGTTCCGGAATTTGTTCCGACAGCTAGGCCTAGCAACACAGGCCCAGAGGCAGTTACATCCGATGCGTCAGCGAGGGTCCATACAGAAGAATCGGTTAGATAACAAAGATTAGATAATACAGTTGTGGTGCTTCCAATTTTAATAATGTCACCTGACATATCGCCATTAGATGTGAAACCATATGGGTCAACGCCGGTAAAGTCCTGAGTTGAATCTCCTCCACCTCCGGCGCCGGCGGTAATTGAGTCACCGTTAAGAGTTAGACTACCGGAAATTTCCACAGAGCCCGTTATGCCAATCGACCCCGTAGTATTTAACCCGGTAATACCTGCTACTTTTTGTAGTCCCCAATTATTCATATTAATATCTTGGTAAGGAATCAGTTGCGCGTCGACTGCCACCATTGAGCCTGTTAGCGTGACAATATCGTCCCCTCCGATTAACAAGCCTTGGCCTTCAGACTGAGACAGGGCCGTGATGGTTCCCCATACTTCGGCGCCTGATTCAAAAGATATCTTTTCTGGAAGCGTGGGCATGACCAAAGTGTTTGTCATTGTGATTTCAGACCCAGATTGGGGTGATATGTTATTTACGTATAGTGTACTCATAAGTATTTTCCTTTTTTAAAATATTCTCATAGTGGAGCCAGTTCCAATGGTTAAATCATTACCACCACTAAAAACCAATGGTCCGTAAAGACCACCATTGTGATCGTCGGGAACAACAATTGATGTGCTGAAAGTTACTGGATTCAAGAAACCAGCATGGGTTGTAAAGAATGAAGTTGCTTCTACTGATCCGGTTGCAACCAAGCTTGAACCATCAAATGTTAAATTAGCGCTTCCTGTGAAAGCACCAGAATCGTTATATTGAACTTGTGTGTCTGAACCGCCGGGAGTTCCAGAGCCACCTCCGCCACTTCCAGATATTGAGACACCGTTAACAAAAAGACTTCCAGTGATATTAACACTGCCTGTTAAATTCATCCCTCCGCTAACAATTAGTGGGCTGCCGCCGGTGAGGGTACCATCAATAACAATAGTAGAACCTGTTAGAACAATGCCATTATGAGAACCAGAAATGACCATATATTGATCACCATCTGCATTGTATTCTATATAACCACCAGTTACGTAGCTTTCAGGGCCGGCGGGATAAGTTCCAAAATATAATTTTATATTATCATTAATTTTTATTGATCCGCTGGGATGGTAGCCTGCTGCTGGCTCATCAAAATTCATCAAAGCAGAAGAGTTGCCGGCATTAAATTGAATAGTGCCATCTGTTCCAGCGCCAATAAGAATATTGCCAGCAGCATTTAAATTAATATTAGCATCAGAATTTAGTGTAATACTGGTGCTAGCAGTCTGAATGATATTTGAACCAGATATAACTACACCCCCACCAGAAGGGACACCAGGAACATGAGAACCTGAAATAATTAAATATCGATATGCCGGAAGAGCAGTAGCATCATAGTAAATAGATGCGGAACCTGATACATTTAGGCTGCCTGTTAAATTCAACCCCCCGCTAACAACTAGTGGGCTGCCGCCTGTAAGGGTTCCATTGATCTGTACATCGTTATGGAATACAGCATTCCCAGAAACTGCCATAGTACCCGTGACAGATAGTGTATGAGATGGTGCTGTTGTTCCGATGCCAACATTGCCAACAGTATCAACTCTAACCTTTTCACTGCCGTCTCCACCGTGTATGCGCAAATTTCCGGCGCCATCGTTACCGTATTTTAAATATATTCCATCATTCGATACTAACACCATATCTGCATCTGATAACAAATCAAGATTCGATCCGCCAGAGCCAGTAATAGTAGTAGCGTGTAACACACCATCAATTTGTACATCGTCTCTGAATACAGCATTTCCTGTTACATACATGCCAGTTGAAGCTGTCACATGAACACGACCTTGGATCGCTTCGAGGTTGATACCGCCGGAGCCGGCCGCCGTGATATTCGCGTAGCTTGGAGCTATAGCAGAAAAATAAGTCTGCGGTGCAAACCAAACAGCCTCTGCTTGTGTGTATAATGTACCGCCGTCATATAGTGTTATTGTCGCTGTGTCATTTGCATCTTGGCCATCATCAGCTTTGAGGGTCAAAACTGCATCTTGGCCCGGGCCGGATGCCATAGTAATATTTGAACCTGATAATACAATGCCATTTGAAGAGCCAGAAATGATTGGACTATAAAGTATATTTGTATTATAATCATATGTAAAGTTGTCAGACCCACTATGAACGGAACCAGATGCAAAAATAACGTGTTTATCATTTGCTTCGCCCATATGGAAAGAACTTGAAGATAAATCGCCCACAACAATTGAAGCTATTGTATCTTCAAAAGCTAGTTTTATCCATCCAGGATTTCCAGCAGAGCCAGAAAATATAACCCAATCATTTAAGTCCCAATCAGTTTGACCATCAACATTATGCGCTCCGGATCCTGTTATTTGCCAATAATCACCAGCAGAAGCAGTCAAATTGGTTGAAGAATGGTAACCACCGTTAACAGAAGCACCAGCTGTAAAAAGATTGCTGTATGGGCCGCTTGGGGCCCCATCTAAATCAGATCCTGTTGCCGCATTTGTGCCTGCATTCCAAAGACCTTGGAATCTTGCTGCTCCTAAAAATGCTAATTGTCCTGTTTGTGATGGCATTTAATATTCTCCCACTAACATATAATTAGATAGCAATATTTATTATCTTCCCATGATCTTAAAAACATTTGCAGATGCAACGCCAAATACTTTTTTAATATCTACGCCTGGTGTTTTATATACCTTATTTGTATAAACAATATCACCGTCATCACCGTCACAACTATATGAAGGGGGGTCAATACTAGCTAAGATAGATATATGAGGGTGGTACTTTATAGACGATTCTCCATCGTCGCTGTAATCTGAATAGACTATTCCGGTGGATTGCTCTTCCAAGACTGGCTCAACATTTAAGTAATCATGATCGTAATTTACTAATACAATTGAAAAGTTATCAAGAAGCGTTATATCAGCTCTTGCAGCTGCGTTAAGCGATATTTCATTATAATTCGTGGAGCCGCCGTGCAACGAGGCTGTCAGCCAAGTTGTAGTCGCGATTGAATAATCAGTAACATTTCCTGCCATTGTGTTACCAGCAGAAAATCCTGTAATAGCGTCGAAATCTGACAGTGTTAAAGCTGACCCAGTCCAAGATGATTTTACAACAATTAGATCCGAGAGGCCCTGGGGGGGCGTCGCGTAGCCTGCAATTTTCAATGTTGCGTTGTCTGGTACAGAAGTAATTTGACTCGTATCAAAAGTCATGAAAGCGCGGGAGACAAGCCACCCTTCGACGGGGACGTCGAAGTGCAACGCGGCGGCGGGGAATTCCTCGGCGGTGGCGCTGTCCGTGCCGTAGGTTCCGGATAAAGAATCTCTTGAATCAGACCAGGAGGTGCCGAGGATATTCAAGATGTGACCATCGCCTGGGGCGGTGTAGTCGACCCCCCAAGTGGTACCACTAACATAAATTTGCTGAACGCTACTTGTCGCAAAGAAGCTGAAGCCGTATGCTTCTCCTAGGTCGGTGTTATTTGCTTCTCCTGGCCAATTAATTATAATTGGGGTAGAGTAATTATCGCGTGCCATAAGATCGGTCGCTGCTGGATCAATGGTACCACCGAGGTAATATGACTGATTATAAAAACCTCTTCGGCCGTAGATGGTGTTGTCCGCGACGCCAATAGTGGCGCCTGCACCCCACGCGTGCCCAGGAGAGCCGACTACAACTATCGGTGCGTATCTAAATTCAATTCTACTAGATGTTTCATATAATACAACCTGGAATTTAAGATCTGCGTAGTTGGCGGCATCTTGGCCATATTCGCCAACTTCCCACTCTATAACAAAAAATTGGTTTGGTGTGGTACCAAACGCTTCAGATTTAACATACTGGGAAGTACCTGTAGTAGCCCTTAAATCGTCCCACCAAGGAGCTACAACTACAACGTCGGGGCCGTTAAATTTCGGATTATTATAAGATACACCGAAGGTGCCATCAAAACTGAGTAGTCCGTTAACGTTAATAGAGATCGTTGTATAATCACCACCATTAAAATTAAATGTAAAGGGTAATATAACTGTATCCCAGTTATCGTCGGCGCCGGCCGTGAAGACCGTCGTGGGTGAAATCAACGGTAATAATGCATCAGGTCCGCCGAGGCAAGGCTCCCGGGTGAGTGTCATATCATTGATTAGCGGCACTAAAAAGCCCTCCTAAGATATTTCAACCCAAACAGAATCCGGATCAAATTTAATTACGCCCACAGTAGGCGTACAATACCCGACAACTCTTACATAAGAACCTGATGCCGATGGGGCTGAGCCTGTCATCGCACCGGACATACCAGGCCCAGATGCAACATATACTGCTGATCCTGTCTGCCAGGCGCCGAGGACAGAGTATACTCCTGGAAACAGTTCAGTATTGACATGGCCGCGGAGGAGCATCCCGTCGGTTGACGGGTCAGTTCCCAGCGCTATTCCCAGAAGAGACGCATTCCCAGCGGCGGTTTCACCCAGAGAGCCTGTGCCGGCAGCATTTGGGGCTTGCCACCCACCATCAGCATTAAGATAGAAAAGTGTGCCGGGCGGCACCGTAGAACCTGTGCCGTAATAAACAACGTCGCCAATTCCAGTTGCTGAAGCCAGGCCGGCTGGGTCGAGGGCTCCCGTAGCATGTCTAGAGCAGTGGCCCATCTCTAAAGCTAAAAGGTTAGCAACAGAAAGGGAGGTACCATCATAAGTTACGTTAGAGGCTCCCTGAAAATTTACTCCATCGCTGTATTGGACATGGGTTGCGGTGCCGCCTGGTGATACGTGCCAACCATCACTGCCAGTAATCCCAACTCCATTAACAGTCACACTACCTGTCACGTTTAGCGAGCCGCTAACAAATAATTCTGGTACTGGAAGAGTGTCATCAAAAGTTAATCGAGCGCTTCCAGTAAAAGTACCAGCATCATTATATTGGACTTGAGAATCAAGCCCACCTGGTATACCAGCTCCACCGCCGCCGCCGCTTTTAAAACCCATTGTTAATCCCCTACTCTGTTACGCCAGAACCAGTTAGTTCATACATTGATTGTGTGGGAATATTTGTTAATGATGCATATAACATAAACCCGCCCACGTTGGCAGCGGGTGCGGAAATAAATATTTCCTTGCACTTAACATCAAATTCCATGGAATCTTCATGACTATTTAATTCTATAAAATGCAAACCACTTACAACGTTCTCCCACGGCTTTCCAACAGAGCCGGTTGATACAAAGTGCACTCTTATAGGGCCGTCGGTATCGACGGCAGAAGAGCCCGATGCTACAACATTAATCTTTTTTGTTACGGTAGGAAAAGAAATCTGAATTTCCTGACCAGCTGCGACTGTCGAGCCGGTAATAAAAGGATGACCGGATACTTGATATGAGCCCACATTTCTTAAACCGACGCGTGTTGCTCCCGCAAACGTTACGTTGTCACTTGCTTCTCTGGGTTTAAATGCCATTTTTATTCCTACCTTATATTTAGTTTTCTATTTCTTTCTTGTTCTGCCTTTCTGGCATTTTGAAATTTTTTAATTTTTTCTTGTCGACGTTTTTTCGAAGGTTTAATATAAAATCTCTTATCTAAATAGTCTTCAATTATTCTTTCTTTTTTGACCTTTTTGATAAATTTTCTTATTAAGCGATTTATATCTCCGCCAACTTCTCTTATATCAACTTTCACGTTAACTGGTCTCTTACCCTTGCTCATATCATGTGTTTCCACTTGTCGTCAACAATATTCAGTATACCGGCTATATCAACGCCGGCGTCGTTAGCTGCAACGCCAGCTAGCGGGGATCCTGGTGATGACTCCCTTATTTCTGGAACGTTGCCAAAAACGTCAGCCTTCACTTTGACAGATTCATTTAAACGTTTAATACGTTCTTGACGTTTACGCTCATATTCTTCTTCTAGCTTTCCTTGCTCTGAATCTTTTTTTGTTTCCATTACAACACCAGTGTTCATTCCGCGAACAACTTCAGAAATGATGCCTGACAACATTCCTTCTTCTAGAATTACTTCTCGAACTGTTTGCCTTATCAGGGGCTTAAGAATTTTTTTAAAATCTTCTCTATTCATTTTAATCTCTCAATATTGAATCTAGCAAGTGATCAATTCGATCCTTTTTTGACTCATTTAAATATAAATTAATTTCTGGATTGATATTTGTGGACGGGTGTACATATGCGCCCGGAGTTGAGGGCTCAGAGACCATATCGAAACAAATAAGTTGAAAATCATCTTCAACAATTGTTTTTCCATCTTTTTCTTTAACTGAACCCAAACCACGAGACGAAATACCAAGCTTGACATTTGCTTTTACAAGATCTTTGAGAATTCGGCCAGAGGGGGTGTCGAGAACTTCAAATTTTCCCATTACACTTTCTCCCTCCCACCACATCTTTATAGCCAAATGAGAAGCATTTTTGAGATTAATCACACTGTCATCAGGATGATCAAGTTCCCCCAAAGATCTTCTCTCGTGCACCGCTTTTTGGTAATTTTTAATTTCACGAGTAAGAATATTTTTACTATATACTCGTCCATTACCATTTTTGGTACCAGCCTTCTGGCATATGCCCACAAGATAGATAGCGCCGTCCATAGCCTTTCTTTTTTCGGCTTCGGTTAAAACATTTACCGGACATCGACCTTCTGGGCACAGCTCAAAATATTCTTTTAAAAGCCGTTGTGCCATTTTCTATTATTTTCTCACTGTTTTGGTTGATAAGTTTGGACCAATCTTGCCTTTGCCAGCACCAGGAGGAGCCTGATTTGCAACCTTGCCAGGATTTTTAATTCCCCAAACCATCGAAGAAGCTTTTCCTTCTTTTACTACTTTTTTATCGCCTTTAGCCATTTTTAAATCTCCTTTTAAAAAAAATAATTTGTGAGGCTCACCCTCACGCGATATCGCTACCATTGCAGCAGCGACGAACTTCTGGAATGTTACGCCGTTTCATTTCTCTTCACCTCCATTTGTATTTCTAAATTTTAAGCCGAAATCGTTTAATAACATGCTCAAGAAATAACTTGTCCCGGCTGATAACCATCCCAAAAGTAATCCATTTATTAAATTGTACTCAAACGTAAATAGTTCTGTGAAACAATTGATCCCCCACAAAAAAACACCAACCCAAAAACCAAGACAAAGTGGGCAATGGAACAATTCTCCCAGTTTGCCATGCGCTGGCCTCATTGAGTTAAAAATTGAACCGTAAGCAAGGATGTACGTTAGGCCGTAAGCACACAAGATAAAATATATTAATTCCATAATTACCTATATACGATAAATTGAATTTATTCCGTAAGCTGGGCCGCCTGGTCGTAAAGTACCCTTTCTATCGCTGTGATACCTTTCAGGATCGAACTCTGTGTATTCGTCGATTTCTGGCTCAAGTAAATTACGCTCTACTTCTGCTTCAAATTCCTTTTGATCTACGTAGAAAGGTAAATCTCCATCAAAGAATTTTGATACTGCAAATAATATATATTGTATTGAATCACCTTCTTTGGCGTCAGGATATGAAGCTTCCATCGACATAAATAAGTTTCCAGCTTGGACAGAATCGTAAGTTATAACACCATTTGAATTTAAAAATTTAAATAATCTAACCTGAGTTTCATGTATTTCGTCATCTAACTCTTCTTTTGGCAAAGCAACTACTTTCTTTTGAGCTGGCAAAATCATAATATCAATCTCGGGATGATCAACAATAATTATATTTCCATCAATAGTCTTCTTGGCTTTAAGATGGATTGTTTCAATTGAAGGTTCTTCTACGATTTTAATGATTATGGGCATTATTTATTTATCTCGCTAACCAATGATTGTATTTGGAATATTTCAAGTACTAAGCTTTTATCTAGTTTTCTTTGGTTGTAATTTGAAATACGTTCCAGAAGCTTTTGCATTTTTTCTTTTGTTGCATGATTTTGAGAAGATATATTCTCTTTTAACGTAGTAGAGAGGCGTGTAATCTCTTCGTACAAAAGCGCTTTAAACTCTAAACCATTATCCATATATGATGTAATATATTTATTTAAAAATTCTTTCTGCGATTCATTTAAGTTTGCTGAATACTGCTCATTAAATTTTTCAACAAAATTTTTCATAGCTAAATTATTTATTTTAGGAAACTTTCCATTATCTTCTTCTGTTTTTGTTGTAAAAGAGTCTAAAAACTTTTTTTCAAGCAATATTTGTTTTTTGGGGTTCAAATTTTCTTGTAATATCTGGTTAATGGTGGCCAGTCTTTTAAAAGAGGGAACAAAAGTTTTCCAAATATTTTTTGTTAAAGTCTTATTCATCTTGTTAATCAGGTTAGTTTGTTGATTAAAAACTTCTTTTTTGCTAATTGAACTAAATTGTTTTTTTGCTTCAATTATTAATTTTTCTATAGTTTTTTGTGGCAAATCTTCAATTTCTGAAAAGGAGTCATATATCTCTTTTTCTTTCCTCAAAATCTTTTCTTTTCCAAAATATTCTTTAAGTATGCTGATAACCGTACCTTTTTTAGCGTTCTCTTTGTGTAAGATAGATTTAGTTAATTCTTTAATTAATATTTCGTAAATCAAAGCAGTATTGCGTTTTTTATTATGACTAAGTTTCATCAGTTGTTTTCTCCAAAGAATCAATCAAAACTTTGATATCGTGACTTTCTTTAAATAGTTTGGCCTCTTCCTCATCATAATTAGCTTCCAGATCTTCTGAAAGGTTATAAAGTAACTTCAAATCTGAATAACCTTTCAGAGTATTTCTAGAAGTATTGCTACCTAATTCTGCTCCCACCATTCCAAGCATTGAGCGCCGGCGTGGTCCAGAAGATTTTCGCTTATCGCTTACTTTAGGTTCATACCAGCCATGTGATCTGGGAGTCGTAGTTTTACGACGTCCAAATTTATCCCGGCCAGTATAGGGCCAATCATCACGGTTTCCCGGAGCTTCGGCTGGGGATGGCGCCTCTGTAGCTGCTAAGAGTGGCCCTGCTTCTTCCTCCCCGCCTTCTTCGGGTGCACCTTCCTCAGGGGCGCCTTCCAGCTCACCAGGCATACCCATTTCTTCTCCGCCGGCTCCTAGGTCATCTAAACCGCCTAGGCCACTGGGGCCTCCGCCGGCTGCAGCTGCAGCCTCACCAACCTGTTCCAAAGCGAAATCATGTTTTCTATCATAAAAAGCTTCAATTTGCATTCTCCCAAATTCTTGTTCACTAACATTCAAAATATTCTGTGCGACCCAACGACGACTAAAATATCCTTCGCTGGCTGCATCAGCTGCCTCAAATCTAGCCTTCCAGTGTTCAAGCTCTTGTAGCTCGGCGATCTTTGAAGGATTGTTTAAAGCCAGCTTAAAAGATAATAAGTCATTTCCACGATATCCCATCGTAAACAAATGTATAACGCCTACTTTTTCAAGCTCTGAAATGATTGAACGCTGCAGTCGCTGAACTGTTCTAGCGAATCTAACATCTTTTTGCGCCAAAGTTGCTTTATCTTCATCGGCCCCCTCTCCTCTAGACAAATAAGAAGCAGGTATTTTTAATGCACTAAAAAGTTTATCTCTTAGATATTTAACATCTTCAATGTCTCCGGTATATTTCCCGCCTCCGAGGCTCTCTATTTTGGTATTCGAGGCCTGACCTCTGATCGGGATATAATAGTCTTCTTCAATGCTCAGAGGATTATAACGTAAATCGACGCGACCACTATTAACATCAACAATTTGATTTCGCTTCATCTGCGTCATAACTTTCTGCATATATTGTTCAACATCCTCGGGGGGTACGTTGCCAACATCAATATAGAAAACCCTACGATCGGGAGAACGAACAATCCTATATGCCATCATAGCATCTTCTAATAAAGTCAACTGTCTCCATATTCTTCGAGCAGCATCTAGTGCTGATGTACCGTACGGTGCGAACTTGTCATTTCCCAAAATTCTAAAATGCGCCATTTGCCAATTTTCTAATGTCAAACCGGCAGTATTCCATTGATATTGTATATAATTTGGATTCTCTTTATCTTCTCCTTCTAGACGTTCAATTTCATTTGGGGGAAGGCCGATGGCATTCTTAATTCCCTCATCCTCTTCAATATCTAAGTAAAGAAAAAAGTCTCCATACTTACACATAGAACGACTCCAACCATATAAATTAAACTCAAGGTTTAGTATATTATAATAGAGAGTTTCCAAAACTGACTTGATTTCAGAGTTACTACAGATAATATTTAGTAAAGGAGTATATAACGAGGAAGTGGTCATCTCGTCAGCATAAATATCTAGTGCAGAAGCTATTTCTGGAGTATATTCCATCTGATCAAAATCGACGTATCTATCTAATCTATTCTGATTCGAATAATACTCAACCTGCAGGGCGCCATAAACATCCTGGTAGGCTGACATTTTAAATTCTTGGCCGCTAGCTGAGCGAAAACGTGATTTATATTTATCTAATTGACGTCTTTTTAGTTGCTTTGTATCCTGCCTTCTGTATCTAACAAGAGGTCCGGATAATAATTTAGTTAATTGTCTAAAAAGCGGATTTTTAGGATTTCTAGGGTTCTTTTTGTTTTGATTTCTAGGGGGCATATATTATCCTTTTAACAACCAAGTAAAATCAGCATATTCTTGTTTTCTTTCTTCAAGATTATTTTCTCTTTTAATCTTTTCATATGATAACATACCTGGTATTGATGTGTTCAATGATCTATTCGATGTTCCTACAGAAGATAAAAAAGCTTTTTGGTAATCTAAGTCTCTTTGGTTAATAGAATATGCTGTATCTTTGACCCAGCACCCAATTGCGCATGCCATAATTAAATCATCATTATGTTTTTTCATTGCTTGCGGTCTTCCATTGTGCCAAACAAAAGTTTTCATTTCGTTAAATAATCTCCTAGACTTAACTTTAATTAGTTTATTTCTAACAAACTCTTCCATTTTGGCTATAACTAGAGGCCTGGTTTTTTGTGATGTAGTAAAACCAGGTACGATTCCGGAATGGCCGGCCATAAGTGGGTCAACATACTCGTGAGTCGACTTTTTAGAAAAATAAATATTTGGATATCCATATTCTTGCAATTTATCTAAAGCTGCCCAGCCGACTGTATTGTTCTCGATAACAATCATACAATTTCCATATTCTTTTCCAATTTCGTTAAGCATGTTGGCATAAATATCAGGAGTCGGCTTGCCCTTATATTCGGCAATGATTTCATCAGTTTCTAATTTAAAAATATGAAATGTAGAATAATCTTCGCCATCGCCGCGGGCCACATCAGCTGCTAACATGTAAGAATTTTGTGGAGTATATTCTTCCCAAATCCAAAAATTCCTGTCAAAACCAGTCTTGTATTTTGGCTCGCACAGCACACTTCCAATCCACTCCATATCCTCTGGGTGGAAAACAGTTTCACCAGACATGTTGAAATTACATTCGAGTTCTTGAGCAATTTGTCGACGTGACATGTTTTTAGTTTCTTTATCAAACCATTCTTTATCTCTTTCGGGGTGTACATCCCACGGAAGTGTTACCAAGTTAAAATCATTAACTCCAGATTCGGCCTCGATGCAAGTCTTGTGAAACCAGTTACCAACACCGTTCGGAGTTGATAATGCTATGCAGCGGCCGCCCGTACTCAATGTCGGGTACAAGCCAGTCCACAATTCTTCCAGCCCCTCAACATGTGCGGCTTCGTCAATAACTAAAAAAGATAAAGCTTCAGATCGGCCGGCATCGGCACTAGTCGACGAAGCTTTTATTTGAGATCCATTATACAGTTCAAAAGAAGTTCGATTATCGATTACAATATCAGATATGCGCATCCAATCTGGAAGGTGCTTGTGTATGGCTTTCACCTTTTTAACTAAATTTGCAGCTGTTTGAAATTTAGTTGCGATAACTAAAACATTTTTATCACGATGAAACATCATCAACCACGCAACATACGCTGCTGTTATCGTTGAGATGCCAAGCTGCCTTGCTTTTAGCACAGCATTAAAGCGAAAATCATTAAAATTTTTGATTATCTCTGTTTGATAATCATAAGTCTTAAAGGGAATCAGACCCCTTAGCGGGTGAGAAATCTTAGCATAATTATTAATAAAATATACTGGGTCTTTGCCAGATTTAACAACTTCTTTTACAATCTGTTCTTTCGAAAGATGGTAAGACATGTTATTCTGTTCGACGAGTCACATTCTTTGGCTTCGCAGACTTCTTTCCCCAACCACCCAATTCAAGAAAGCTTTTAAAATCCTTCTCCAAATTATCTTCGCTAGGCTGTGCTTTATCTTCTGCATCCATACCAGAAATCTTATATACCTTTGTTGCAACAACAAAAACGAGATTATTATTCAACTTTTGTACTAAAGCGTCGACTTCTCCAACTGATTTAAGTCCAAGAGCAGAACCTGTAATTTGTTTATACCTCTTTTTAAGGTGCTTCACAATACTAACCATTGTGCGCTCTAATTCATCTTCGAACTTGGTAGCATATACATCTCGTAATTTAATCTGAGATTGGTAAGTACAAATCATATTGGTTCCGCTGCAGCGTACCTTGAAACCATCCATCATCCTAGAATCTATTAAAGGATTGCCTTCTTCTCTTTTAAGACCAATCTTAATTACTTCGCCTTTTTCATCCAGGGCGCCGTCGTAGCTATCAGCAGCTGCCTGGGCAATTCCCTCTATTACTTTAAGTGTTTTTTCTGACATCTTTTGGTCTCCATCCTTGTAGCCAACGATTTTCTCGCCCTTCTACATATTTTATATAACATTTATTGCAGCATTCATATTTAATGATAAATATATCATCATTAATCGTTTTAATTTTATTTTTGCACGTCGGGCAATTTAAAAGTACTTCTTTATTAATTAGTTTACGAGATATTAAAATACCGTCAACATTATCGAAACCAGAAATTGTTTCTTTAATTTTTTGTTTTGCAGCAAACTCCTTGAGTTGCTCCAAATATTCTTTTTCTTTGTTTTCATCCCAATATTTTGCCGGATTTTGAATTGTGTCTTCACCATATTTTTCTTTTATGGCTCTTTCTAATCTTGCTACATAATCAATATCTTTCTTTTTCATTATTTAGCAACTTCAACACTTGCATAAAATACAGCTACCGAAAGTATAATTCCCAAAGCTACGCCGCCGATGACCCACCATTCAGTATGATCGTCACCCATCTCCTCCTTTAGGAGTTCGTTCAAATCATTAATCTGCTGTTCTCTCAAGGAAAGAGTTTCTTTGTGTATTATTTTTAAAGAATCGTATTCTACCTTAAGTAAATCGAAGGCCAGTCTCTTGCTGGCTAGATCTTGCTGAAATTCTTTTCTTAGCTGAAGTTCAATTTCTGATTTTAAATATCTTTGATCTACAATCATTTTTGATGCAGCAATAGGGTCTAACAAAACACCAGCATAGGGAGCCTTTTCGTTTAAGGTAAGAGAGGTAACTTTGCCCTCTAATTCATTTGCAGCTGCTTCAATTGGAAGAATTATTATTAGAATAGTGAGAAAACATACCAATATTTTTTTTAACATAAATCACCTGTTACTCTTATGATATTCTGCGCTAAGAATTCTAGCTATTTCTTCTGCTAACTTATCCGGAGTGTCTTTATTTTCTTCAATAATCTTAGCAAGTTCATTTTGTTTGTCTTCTTCTAGCTCTTCTATTTTAATATCGTGCTCTTGTTCTATTCTTTCTAGTTCTTCTATGTGTTTCGTGAAGATCTCAGTTTTCTTCTTATCGGTTTCTTCAACTGTTTCTTTAACGATTTGTAATTCTTTTTCATAGTTTTCTTTTTGTTTGGAGAGAAGACCAAATAACTTTTCTCTTGAGCTGGCGCCGGCGACTGTTGAAAATATTAATAATACTATTATAACAGGCCAATACCAATAATGTTTAAGCCATGTCCACGCTTTTTTCCAGAAAACTTTAGTAAACATTTCAACTTCCGTGTTTCCAGCGAGCTGCAATATCAACAAGTGCTTCAGAACCAATATAAGCCAAAGTAACTGCAACCCAATCTTCACTTGTTAGTGAATTACTTGCAACCAAATAAGTTGCTGTACCCCATGCTAAAAATTTACGGGATATAAATCTTTCTAAATGTTTATCTAACCATGCTCTTACTGCTGTCATCATTCTGACCTCCTGTTAAATAAATAGTTTTTTATTCATTTACATACGCAAAACCATCTATTTTTTCAATAAGCAGCTGCTGGTCAACGACATCTTTTAAATTATCCAAATGAGAGATTAACAATACTGTCTTGAACTGGATTTTTATCATTTCAAGAATTCGAACAAACCCTTCCATGTTTTCAGCGTCTAGTGCTGTACCTGGCTCATCCAGAATAAATATATCACCCTTTGGTAGGGTTGTAACATTTAACAGAGCCAAGCGAATTGCCATAGCTGCAATAGTTTTTTCTGCCCCCGAACCCATTTCGATTGGGCGCGGATCATGTTTTGGGTGCTTAATCGATATATCTAATTTTTTTTCATCATTCTCGAAGAAAACTTCAAAATCAACTATATTTGTTAAAATTTTAGAAATCTCGTCATTAATAACTGGTAATCGCCTTTTAATAATATCATAAGATATGCCGTTAGGATGCATGCATCGCATAAATAAATCAGCCATTGTGAATTCATTTTCGAGATCATAAAAATCCTGCCTCTGCTTGTCGATTTCATTAAATTTCTGCTCCAATATTCCATTAGACTTATATAGTTCCATCAACTTCAATTTGTCTTTTTTGTGTGCATTTTCTAGTTTTCTTAGGTTTTCAAAAAGATCATCTTTCTTCACTAATAAATTTTCTAAATTTTCAATTGTCTCTTTGTTTTCTTCGTATTCTTGCTCTTTCGCGCTTAAGGTTTTTAAATTGGCCTGGAGACGGAGAATCTTTGTTTTGTTTCTTTCGTAATCAAGCTCCAATTGGGTTATTTTGTTCTTTTGTTCTGAACGTTTCACTGAGATCAGTTGATATTTTTCTAAGTATTCATCAATCTTATTGGGATTTAAATCCTCTATTTTCTTAGTTAATGTTTTTCTATTTAAACTCATCTGGTTTGCAGATATTTTAACTCTTGCAGTGTCATCGATAGCGGTTCTAGCATCTTTAACAAACAAGCAGCGGGCCCGCGCGGCGTGGCTACATGGTATTTTTTTCAAATATTCTATTTTTCTATCATTTACTTGTTTTTCTTTTTCGTGTTGCGAAAGATCTTTTTCAATTTGTAAAATTTTTCGTTTATGTTCCTCGACAATCTGTTTTTTATCAGTAAAAGACGTAACGTCGAAGTTATCAACAAAATTTTCGATCTTCTTAAGAAATTTCTTCTCACATTCAAGCTCTCCTTGCTTACCCTTGTTATCTTCTAGAAGGGAATCTAGTTCTTCTTGGCTTTTTTTAATCTGCTTTTTAATATTTCTAATATCAATTATTTCTGCTGGAATGGAATTAATTTGATCACTTGTTGTTTCCAGGTCTCCTGATTTTTGACCAATATTCTCTTCCAGTTCACTAAACTTTCTATTTTTTAAAGATAATTCTGTTTCCGAGCGTGCAAGATCTTCTCTAGTTTCCTTTAGTTCTTGATCGTAGTCCCTGTCGGACAAGCGGCGGAGGGCGCCCTTGAGATCTGCCGAATCTTCTCTTATCATTTTAAATTTTCGATCAAATAATTCCAAATCCAAAAATTTTGCAAGAATCTCCTTTCTTCGAGTTGAACCCTCATTAATAAATGCTAGAGAATCTAACTGACTGGCCATGGAGGTCATAAGAAAGTCTTCTATTGTGCCAAATATTTTTCTAATATTTTTATCAGTTTCTACTCGCGTGATGCCGTTAAGGGAGTGAGTAGTTCTGGCGATATTATCAGTTACAGTAAACTCAATATCTGTTCTAGCTTCTAGAGTTTCTTTGCCCTTTAATTTCTTTTTATATTTAGTACTTGTTCTTTCAATTTTATAAGTTTTCGACCCAACATCAATTTCAACATATCCTCGACATGTTTCTTTATCTTGATTAATTAAATTAATTGTTTTTCGATTGTTTTTAGAAGTAGCATTATAAACTGTGTATAACAAACTATCGATAATACTTGATTTCCCAGAAAAGTTCTTTCCAAGCACACCAACAATTCCATTTAGATTTCCAAAATCAATTGAATTATCTTCACCATAATTAAATAAATTGCTCCATTCTAATTTTTTCAATTTCCAATTAATATTGCGCTGGACTTCCTCTTCACGCTCAGCAACCGCATTATATTTTTTGTTAACTTCATATATTTTTTTAAGTATATCTTCTTCTGGTTGATAGTCAACCAAATATTCAGAAATTAATTCTTCTTGTACTGCTATATCTCTTAAATCTTCTTGTTTCAGAAGATCGGTGAATTCTTCAATGTTTTTTCTCTCCCCGGCGGCGCGGTTCAAGTAAGTTACGGATCCTGGTTTAAACCTCGACTTCGCAGCGTCAACGGCTTTACGTACAACACCTATAGGTAGGTTGTTTTCAGATACCAGGCGTATTCTAGCGCCCTTTTGCACCTTAAGTTTGTTTGGAAATCTGCCCTTGGGGGTTAATTTGATCGTCAAAAAAGGTTTGGGGTTTTTTAAAACATGGTGGTCGCATGTAAAAGAGTCTTTGTCTTCAATATCCCATATTAGAAAACCCTTGTCGTTTGTTTCCCCGTGGTTCTGTTGTATCATGGAGCCCGGATAACGAATCTTTCCCTTTTTGTCAATGGTTTGATTGGTTTTGTGTATGTCCCCAAGAAAACCATAGTCAAAATTACCAAAAATATTAATATCATTTTCTCCGTTCTCCATTTTCCAGCCAGTATCGGTTTTTACACCACTAATTGAGCCATGATACAAAGCAATATTAATTTTGTCCGAGTTAACAGGAGGTTGCCAATTTTTTCTGTCGAAAACCGATAAAACATTGAGGGTGAACTCGTCGTTTAGCTGAGTTTCTCCGGAGTCCTTCAACAAAAAAAGATTTTTGTGATTTAATGCTTGTATTATTGGTGTGAGCGCATCTTGACGACTAGAGTTTCTTAAATTTCCGTCATGGTTACCCAAGATAATATATGTTGGGGCAATATCTGCTAGATTTTTTAAAAAACCAGAACACATATCCACAAACTCAGGACTTAATTGTGTTTTGGTGTGTGCAATATCCCCACAATGAATAATATAATCAACTGATTGCTGACGCAGGCTCTTGTAGAGTCTGTCAAACACAACACGATATTCCTTATGATATTTTAAATTTCTAATGTGGGTGTCTGCTATGTGTGCAAACTTCATCAATACCTCTTATATGCTGTAGAACACAACATATAGATATTATAGCAACAAAAACAAATCAAGAAATAAACTTTTTATCTCTTTACATCATTGTAGAATTCTAATAACACCGTTTTAAGCTCTTCTATCACAACTTTTTCTAAATCGCAATAATCGATTTCTGATCTTTTATTTTCTTTAAGATCTTCTTTCTCTGGAGCTTTCTCAGGAGTATCTTTTTTGGTAGTGGTGATGGACAGAGGAGCGGCGCGACCATAAGTTGTCTGGGCTGCCTCGATATCTGCACCCGAAATAGAGCCGCCGGCAGTTTGGGCGACCATGGCAGTATTCCCATCAATACTTACATCCATATCTTCCAACTTTGATACTTGGACTGTTAAAATATCTTGCATATTTTGTAGTAATTCATTAGTTTGTTTTAATAGCGCTTCTACGTTCTGATTTCGTACTCTGAGACCCTCGGTGGACTTTACTTCTAGTGCGCCCTCAGATCCATCCGGCCATGATGTCACATCGACATCTAATTCTGGTAAAATATCGAATTCGGTAATGGCAGTTATAATTGCTGTAGCGATAGCGGCTGCGGTGATTTCTTCATTCAACTTTTGAAGCATATTATTTAATTTCTCCGATTGTTCTCAATAAATAGTCCGTGGAATTGATAAATGCTGCTTCTTGTTTTTTCTCTAGAAAAACAGATTTGGGCATCTCCCCAACATCTTTATAGGGCGAAATATCAATTTTATAAATTTCAATATCATATTTCAAAAGTAACTTAATAATTTCAAGTTCTTTTTTCGTGGCATCGGTGTCCAAAGCAATATAAATTGGAGTATCATTGCGAACAATTTCTTGAAAAAGCTTGTGTTTTTCTCTTAGAGTCGAGCCCAAGAGAGGTATCGTGTTGTCACCCGCTACAATAGCGTCAAAAACGCCTTCAACTAATATTATGTCTTCATCAAAATCCAAATATAAATGATTAAAAATAATATTTTTCGATACCGGTGGGTTCATATATTTTTTCCAAGTATTTGGGGAATAAGACCTGGCAATAAAATAATTAATTTTTCCGTCTAGGTCGAAAGAAGGTAAAATTATTCTGCCTCCATATTGACCGTCGAAACAATATCCCATCTTCCATTTAATAATATCTGTTTTTGTTACATTTCTACTCTGTAAATAATTTAAAGGGTACTGCGACGTCGGTGGCAAATTTTTATTGACGAGTGAAACAAACCCTTCTGGTAGCTGCAGGGTGGGATCCTTTTCCACCTCTTCTTTCCCAAAGAGCTTTTCAGCAAAATTCTCAATCTCTATTTGATCAAAAAACCTCTTCCACTCGTTGCGATCCTGGAAAGAACCATATCGTCGAATAATACGATAAATATTCCTGCCAGACCAATCACAAACCCAGCACTTAAACATATTTTTTTCAATATTGATTGATAATTTGCGCTTGTGATGTTCACAACGAGGACAATAAAAAAGATACTCTGAATTGCTTCTATAATATTCGCCTAGTGTATTCTTTAAAATATTTATTTTGGTGTTTTTTGACATTGCAACCAGCCGGCTCTAGCAACAACCCAACTATCAGCCTTATCGTAGCATTCAGGTTTCGGGTTGTTGTACTTAGTATATTCTATAAGAACATCTGGTACGTTGTCAACAATATGTTTTATAACAACTTGTTTTGCCTTTTCGCCCCTTGGTACTTTAATCCCGCATATTTTTCTTGCTGATGTCGCAGCAATATATTGTGGCTCTGTATATAGATGGTTATAAAGTAGCCATGAGACGAGGCCATTAAAACGTGATAAAGCTGAAAGTGTCTTGGCCGACGAAAATCCAGATCTAAATGACTGCAAAGATTGTTCTATAAAAATTGCGTCAACCCATTTTGCCTTTATAATGTTGGGGCCAAGTCTTTTGGGCAAAGTAATTATTTTTTCTTTTATAAAATCAGCTTTTTCAAAAAAATTCTTAAATCTTCTTGTATCCCAAGCTTCGTTTAAGATGATTTCGCCCTCATCATCCAAAATAGTAATGCCAGTTATGCTGGTGCTTATGTCTAAACCAAAAATCATATATAAATTATACTATATATCTAACTTTAATTTAAATGTATAACTTCGATCTTCTAATTTTTTAACAGGATTGGCCAATGCAGCAATCGCAATTAAGTTTTTATCTTCATCATATAGCGCGACTTTAGAAATATAAGTCACAGGTTGATAGCTAGCCGAATAGGTAGCGTAACTGCTGGACATGATATTTTTTATATCTGCTTTATCTGGCTCGATATAGGTCGTGGATGAAGTAGCGGCGGTAAAAGATGCAGTAGTGAGAAAAGTTATATTATTCGAAAAATTTAATTGATTTTCTTTCGCATGCGCAAACATAGTCAAAGTATTAATATAGTTTATACCTTTAAAATTAATAGAATAACTAGAAGACGGGGCGCCCACTCCTGATCCCGTAACACCAAAATATTGCCACGAAGCGGAAACTGCAGGAAGTACTGGATCTTCTAAATATTTTTCTGTATGTAACGCTATAGGTACGCTAGAGGTTAGCAACATAAAACCTTCGTTGTATAATACAACACCAACCGTGCTTCCTGTCAAAGACCCGGATGTCTGAATTAATTCTCCATTTCTTTTAGTGTCCGAGGCCTCTGCTATGAGGGAACCGCTAACATAATATTTCAACACCACACTGCCCTTCTTTATGCTAGAGCCATAAAAAATAGAAGGAACGCTAATCAAGTTTAATGGTTGCGTTTCTTTGTCGCCTAAATCAGAAGAATAAGCATAATGCATGCTCAATTTAGAATTAAAATCTAAACTATTTCGAAGAGCGTACAACACTCTCTTTTTCGCAGTGGACAGTACCGCATCATATCTGTCAACAGAAATAGAAGCTGTTAAGGGATAAGAACCAGATATTACATCACCGAAAACAAAATCATGATTAAATTCACTCGTTGAGATAGTTTTAAAATTAGTAAAAGACCCCTCCTTTGTTATAAAGGGGTGTATTAGTTGATCACCTGATTTATTAACATTTAATTCATATAAATTTACACACCCATTTGGTGTGTTTGGATTCATAGCATTCTGGTTCTCATTATTATAGTATACAGATCCACTATAAATAAAGAACTCTACCTCAGGATATGTCTTGAGCCTGTTGTGGAATATATCATCTTTTTCAAATTTGAAAAAGTTGCCGTATTGGGGCTTGTGAGACGACATAGGTTACTCCTTAGTAATCTAAACGTACTCTCAAAGTAAGCTCCGTATTTGGGTCTTTTCTAATAGGTTCAGATAATTTAGCAACTGCTAGCAATTCATTGTCTGCTGAGTACAAACCAACTGTTGTTAAATAAGATACTGGCAAATCATTGACATTGTTTTTAACAACTAATTTGCTACTAGAAACATAAGTTGGGTTGGCGCTATAATTAAATTCGTTATGATTAATACGGCAGAAATAAATTGTTGAATTCAATTCAATAGTATTATTAAAATCCATGTCATAGAGGCGATGTCTGAAACCATCGGCCATTTGTTCTATTGTAGAGCCAGTTTGTGCGGCTGGAAGCAAATCGCCGCTAACAAACTCAGCTGTTGAGAAAACAGAAGAAGTCAACACAACGACACCAGCTTGATAGAAAATTAGACCAACGCTATTAGTATTATCTGATACATCAGCTGATGAAGTAAATATTAATCCATAGTCTCCGGATGGGGAGGTTCTGTATTCATCTGCTGCGTCAAAATCTCCAAGAGTTAATAAGGTGCCATCTTGTGGATCGGCGAGTGGGTTGTCGACATATAGTCCCAGTCTAAAAGAATTTTTCTTAACTTCATCCTTCGTAAGCAGTCTAGAAAAGTTCATAAAGAAACAATGATTCATTGTACCAGCAAGATCATCAAGAGTCCCATCTGAATCAAAATTTCTAATTTGACCATCTGTGGTATATCCCATTAAAACTTGGGCCATCTGGTTATATATATTTAGTTTTTTAGAATTCTGTGTATGTGAGGATGATGCCGCATTTGAGCTATGTCCAAAAGTTAAATCAAAAATATGATTTGCAGAAGAACTCAAATAAGGATAATCATAAACAGACTCAAACATGCCATGAGAAAATGTCTTAATATTGTTGTCTGCATATGTGCCAGAGGCAATTGTTCCCGTAATTGGAATTGCTTCGTGTAAAAGAGTTCTTGTGTTTACCACATCATCGTTTAATAATGTTTTAAATGTGCTTGCCATAATTTATATCCTATCTATGCTATTTTAACATATCTTACTGGAATGTCCATTCTGATTCCAGTATTCGCCCCAATAACCCTAACGGTAGTGTCGAGGTAATAAGTTGTTTTGCCCTCAACTACGTCGCGATCGTCGGCAACAAGAAAGCCAAATATGTTTCCGGCGCCATCTGTATCTTCAGAAGAGCCCAGTTGCGTGAACAAATATGTGGAATTTTGCAGCTCGGCCGAGGCGTGTATTCTAAATTGAAAAATAGTGCCCCGGGGGCCAGCGAAGACTTGAGGGCCCCTGGGGTGTTCGTCATCAACACCTTTTATATCAACACTAGGATTATTTATTACATAAGCAGTATCAGTTATATAATAAGAAGCAACATTATCATCGTCTATAAAGTTAACAGGGGCCGGTGACTGTGATCTCGGCGGTTTTATCCTGCCCAAACGATAATCCATTTCAACAATATAAGCAGTCTCAACTAAATCAGTATCCATGCCTACTGTCGGACTA
>Ga0098035_1000226_pt1 | contig 28841 bp, 38 predicted proteins | sample 3_EtaG_FD_75046 | JGI IMG/M metagenome (GOLD analysis project Ga0098035, IMG submission 75046) | Marine viral communities from the Subarctic Pacific Ocean - 3_ETSP_OMZ_AT15126 metaG | ecosystem: Environmental > Aquatic > Marine > Oceanic | place: Pacific Ocean | collected 2015-01-07
CAATATCTTGAACGTCCCCGCCGCGCCAACCGCCCGTCGTCCATCGACCAGATGCATCGACCTCATTCAAAAGAGACATTTCTTCTAAAACCTTTTCAAGCTCTTCTTTAATAATTCGTTTTAATTGTGATTTTGTGATTTTCATAAAACTAGCCCTCCTTACTAAAGTAATTAGTAATATTATATTTCTTGAGCAATCTTTTGAGCACAGATTTGTCTAACCCCAAAAAACTAGCCATCTCGCCTTTTGTCCGTGCAGCTGAATATACATATTTTAATATGCCATCTTTAACCATATTTGGAACAGAACTCCAAAGGTTTAAACCATATAATTTATAGTTAACAGACTTAGCAGCCAACTCCAATCTCAGGCCTATTATTTCTTCTAAAGTAAGAGATGAAAGCATAATTTCAAACTTTTCATTAATTTTGCCTTCAGATTTTAGTTTGTTTGCGATACTATAATAGTCTCGGTCTGGCCTTTTAAATCTGCTTCTTTTACTTTCCCACATGTTCTATTCTCGTACCAAATAGTTTGTCAACCCAACTTATTGTAACACCCCAATTTGCATCTTGATTTTTACCCATATGATGATCATAATGACATTTTAAATAATACCTTCCCCAACTAGGATGCAGATGGGCAAATTTGTGAAGTCTATAATATCGAACAGAACAATAAATTAATGTTATGAAAAACACAGGAGAGGCGGTAATTAAAGGAGAATGAGCGACCAACAATAATAACAATCCAAGCTTCTCTCTTAGGGGCGCACGCCCCCAGCCGTCTAAATAATCTTCATCATAAAAGTTATTTTTTCTTGCTTTTTTATGATGCTGATGCCAATGAAAAGACCACACACTGCTTTTATTCTTGCCTAGGCCATGCAAAATGTGTTTATGCATTATCCACTCTATCACATTAGAATAAGCTATTGCACATATTATGGTTAATACATAAGTAAAGAAAGTAAGCATTTAAATTTCTGCTAATGGAGGAAGTTCCGCCTCCCCACCAGCCGCTTCAATCTCTTCCCCACCGCCTTCAAGTCCTGATGCCACTTCACCCGCCGCTGGCGGGCCAAACTTTCTACCACTTCCAATTTCAACAGCAGATTCCGGACGAGGCATTATCGGCTCTGTAAACGCTGGCTCCTGGCCAAGCTCTTTAGAATATTCTTCTTCGTAAGTTAACAACCACAAATCTACGTTGTATAAAACAAATTCTCTATATTCTTTTGCGGCACCTGGCTTATCTTCAATGGTTTTTCTATTTCTGGTAATGGTGTCTTGTATATTTGAACCATCAAACATTTCAAAAGCTTTTCGCGCACCAGTTGGATCTAAATCAGCAATAGAAAATTCTCCAAAATCTTTTTTCTCTTTTTCTTCATCAGTTTCTTCATCTGGGGCATATCTTTCTTTCTCGAAATCAGGAATTATTCTTGCATCTGGATCATCTACTTTCTCAATATCGATATCTATTTTTTCTTCGCCTTCTTCTTGTTCGGTGATTTCGCCTTCTCCGACAAGATTTTCTCCACCAGCGCCACCATCTAATGCTTCTAGGTGATCAAAAATGCTTTTCATTTTATCCAAAGTATGAATTCTAAAAGATAATCTCTCTTCCGTTTCCTCTAAGAAGCGAAAAGCATCTTTAACAGTTTTAAGAATATCGTTAAAAGCACCGGCCACCGCGTTTAAAGCCGTCGATCCATAACCGACAGGATTTGATGAAGCATCAACATCTTTTGCTTCTTTCAAAAAATGACGTACTATTTTACGAAGCTTCTGTTCATTTTCTAGTTTTTTAAGATTTTGTGTTTTCATTTTATGTTCACGGATTTTAATTGCTCCACGAACTAATTTTCGCAGTTTAAATTCCTGCATTTTCTCTTCTTTCGTCATCGTCACATCCTCCTGCAAATCCTTCGACGGCGCCGCCGCCAACACCACCCATTGCTGATATTTCTTCTAATTGTTCTTCTCCTGATGAGATCGCTTCCCACTGAGCCACTAGTTTTCCAACAATTTCATCAGATAACTCGCCAATATCAAATTCTGATCCCATTTTTTGTTTTATAAAATGAGCTAGCATGGTGTCCAAGGCGTCAACCTCCTCTTCAGTAAGTATATCGTTATATTCGTTTTGTTTTAAGTCTTTTTGTTCGGTATACTTCCGCTCTTCGCCTCTTGTACAAACAGATTCTAACAGAACCTCGTCAACCAAGGAAAATAGGGAGTTCGTTGAGAAAAAATTTTCATTCACCTGTTCCTCCTCCTCTTCAAACGAAACATCTGCTGCCTGACCACCCACCAACACCTGTACAACATTATCATAAAAACTTTCATGAGGCATAAGCTTTTTAAATGTTTCCCAATCTCCTGCAGTAAAAGCTTTTCTCATTCGAGTAGCGCTCGACGCTTTTCCATCTACTTCTAGAGCCGTCGCCGGCGGATAATCTACAACTCGGGCGCCCGAAGTTGATGGTTTATTCTGAAAATAATTATAGAATGCTGCAATTCTTTCTTTATCCCCGCCTTTATCGCTCGCACCCAGGGCAAAAACCGCGCCAGGAAATTCAGAAACAAAATTTTCATCATTAATATATTCGTAACAAGTTCTCATTGGCGTCGGCCAGCTACCCTGATCTCTAAACTCTACTTTATCTCCAAATCCACCATATATATCAAAAATAGCTTTGCTTTGTTCATGAGTAACAGTAAGTCCTGGTTCTTTTCTAGGTTTGAAGCCAGTAACAACAATTACCTTTGAAACATCGGATCTTTCTTCATATTGCTTTATCATTGAAAAATGACCATTAGTGGGTGGTTTAAATCCACCTGGGATGAGAACAACTAACTGCGTTTTTTGTTCAATCACTGGTTCCGCTTCAACCATAAAACTTTCTAGCAACTCACCATATTTAAACTTGGTTTCGTTCATTGCCTCAGAAGAGTCAGAAGGTATGTCTTTACCTTTTGGAGTAACACCAAACCCTGCGGCTCTGTTATCTACAATAAACTCTCCAGTAAATTTAAATGCAATACCGTCGCATATGTCTGTCGACTGTATAACAATACCTTCGTGTGCTTCGTCACCACCTTCAACGCCCATATCTACATCAGTAACAATAGAATTTTTTATTGCATTTCCAATATAACGTACTGCATGCCAAAAAATAACAGCGCTATTAATTGCCTCTGCATCACGAGGACTATTTCCAATATCAAACGGGCCAATTCCGGTTTCATGACCGGTCACCATAACATCTTCATATATTTGGAGAGCAAAAGCGCTTTGTTTCGGATCTTTTTTATATTCAGGTTTAGTTTGAATTCTTCCTTTTACAGACTCACCATCTTTAGTAAAACCTGGTGTGTCCGGATAATAAGCAACATGCGCAGGGTTTTGATCAATTGACAAAAGAAGATCTTTTAATTTTCTGCCTTCAACTTCTCCCGTTTGTTCGTTGATGGCTGTTGGCCCAATACTCTTATTCTCATTAATTTTTAGATAATTATATGGAACTTTCATTTCAAGTGCTTTTTCGATATTTCTTAGCACCATTTCTCTAGTAAGTCCTTCTTTAAAACGCAAACCAATTTTTGTATAAACATTAAATCCCATATCAAGGTCTTCGGAATGTTTTTGTACAGCTTTTGCAAGATTGTCAAGTATTTGTTGGTGCTTTTGCTTCTTTATTTTTAGCTCGTTGTTTTTTTCAGCAATAAGTTGATCAATACCTGCAGTGTCTTGCCGTTGGGCCAACAGTTCGTCTTTTTTCTTAAGGAGATCATTAATTTCTGCAACTGTTTCCCAATAAAAACCTCTAGAGAGACGCGTCGACTTTATTTTTCCTGTTTTTGTCTCTTTTGTTTCAGTATAAAACTCCGAAAGTCGATGAATAGCAATATAATTTTGATTATAATTGACATTATTTTTTATTGGTTGATATCCCCTTTGTGCATTCGGCCCTTCTGGATCATCTGCGTTCGCATAATATTCAGCATCAAAAAATACACCATCGGGGCCCATGCGCTCAAAAATACCTAAAGCTTCAACATGGGGCTTTAAATCCATTAAATCATGGTTTAAAAGCTTTGTCATATGATTAACAACTTGAATTAATCCATGGCCTTCATTACCTTTGACTCTTGCCAACACATTGTCTGGAGTAACTCCTTCAAAATCATATTTTGTAAATTCTCCCGGTGTTTTTCCGCCTCTGTCCAATACAAACGTAAATCCTGCAGAATTGTTTGCCTTTTGAAGACGAAAAGACGCATTAACACCGTCTAATTTTACAGAAACAGAGCTTCCTTTCGATTCTTCCGCGTAAAGAGGTATTGCATTAACCGCTTTTACGTAAAAATTGATTAAATCCTGGCCATTTCTTACTTCACGGCAATCAAATGGATGTGCCATATGTCCAGCTGCACCGCCCATAAAAACCCCTTATTTAGTCCATTTTTTGACTAATCTTTCAAATAGAAGTTCATCTTTGTTGGCAAAGCGCCAATTTTCATTGGTCTCTTCTTTAACACTCGGTACTTTTTTCTTTGTAGGCGGCGTAGTAGTGGCTCCAGATGTTCCCGATTTGAACATGCGGCCACTATCACAATCATATGATTTAAAACATTTTAAATCTTTTTTCCAGGTGCCACTTCCAGCCGGCCATTCGTAACCCATACCTTTGTCATCTGCAGATTTACAATCTTCTTTATGACAATCTCCCGTAGGCGTCACCGGATCAGTAGATGGCTCTTCCCACGGAATTGGTGTTGCTTCTTCAATAGGCATAACAGTTTCTGCCTGGGGGTCTGTTCCTGGGCATGGCCGGCTACCATGTGCTTCTGCACATGTCACACCCGGGTGCGCTCCTTTTTCTTCTTTAACTGACATATTATTATTCTCCTTTAGAATATCTTGCTTAGATAAATAGTTTAGTTCATTTGAAATCGATTCATTCAGTTCTATTTCGGAAATCTTCCTTGCTTTTTTCTGTTGTTCTTCAAATTCACGCACAACTTTACCATTTCCGTTAGCATATGCTTCAAGTTCTAGTTTTTGAAGCTCTTCATTCGTTGAAAACGATCCTTCGCCCAAATCATGACCTTTATCAAAGTCACCACGACAATTTTGAGTATGATGCACCAATTCATGCGATAAAGACCGTAAAATGTCCTTTACATGCCGCTTATCAACAAATAAAGTGATTTTCATCTTGTTTGGGTCGTAATAAGCCGTCTTTCCAAGCGGATCTTTGGCATTTTCCGGATCTGAGACCAATTCAATGTCGACTGGCTTGTCAAAACCAAGCTTTTTTTGCGCAAAAGGCACAAATTGCTTTCCCAATTCATAAAATTGATGAAATTCTGGAAAATTTTGTTCATTTCCGACAATTTTGAACATCAAATAGCCTCAACTTTGCCGGTAAAATAGCCTGAAAGCAAATCTTTCAGTCCTTCAATCTCTTCTGGACTAAAATAAACAGATTCATCTGGATCACTTTCTAAATTCTCTACAGCACGAAGAATAGCTTCTGATTTTTTCATATTCATCTTATTTTGTTCATTTTTTATGCCCATTCCCGGCAAGACTTCTTCTGCGGCTGCATCAAATTCTTTTAAAATAATTTTTTTTATTAATTCTTCTGTAATCTTCATTTAAGCTCCCCCAAAACCAACCGGAGCTGATTTCGACCTCTTATAACTAGGTTTTTTTGTATATGGTTTACCAGGTTTCTGTCTTCCCTTCCCAATATTAAGTCTTTTTAAACGATTGTGCTTTCTTCTGACTCTTTTTTGGAATTTTCCAATCTCATTTAGCCTATGAAACCCGGTTTCTTCTGGAGATTCCTCTTTTTCTATAAAAATTCTAAACTTTTTATCATGGTCTCCTCCAATCGACATCATTTTATCATAAGAGTTATTGCGAATATCGAATAGAGCCTTCGTATGCTCATGATTCCTTAGGTATTTAAAGGCCAGGTTTTCATTTGAATACTCTCCGCTATCCTCTAGCCCAGATTTGCGAAACGTTTTGATTCTGTTTATTAATTTTAATGAGAAATCATAGGCCTCTTCATAATTTTTATCATAGTACAAGTCCTCGGCACGATCAATCATGTCAATAAAAGAATCTGCTTTCCTTTTTACCATTTGTACATCGATTTTTGGTTCAACTCTTGTTGGCTTAACAAGCCACTCTTCCCGCAAAAGAGAGTATATACCGGTTGAATGGTGTTTTTCATTTAAATTTTGTACATAAATTTCAATTTCGTGTCCAAAAAAAGAAATATTGTGATTTTTATTCCAATTAGAGGTTTTAGCGCTAAAAAATTCTCTTACAAGATCTTTATTTTCATCAACTTCTGAAAAATCAACTATTAAATGAAGATCAATATCAGAATATTTAGTCCAATTATAATTTACCATAGAACCAGTAACTGTTATATCAGATAAGTCAACGTTGAGATTCAAATTATTAAAAAACTTTTCTGCTATTTCCAATAATTTATCACGAATCGCGGAGGAAAACTTTTCGCCCCTCCATAAAACAGAGTTTAAATTATCATTAATTTGCAAGATTCCATTAATTTTCATTTTCTTCTCCTATTCTAAATACTAATTAGTTACTAATATTTACTAAATTAATATTGTATTTATAATATAAGCATAAAGGAGTTAAGATTTTATGACTATTGGAAAAATGATTTTTTGGACAGCGATGATTGTGTTTTTGGGAGTTCCAATATTGGGCTTCTTGATGTTGAAGTTTATTCTCCCGTCAACTGATGGGTCGTCTTCTCTGGGACCATCCTCTCCCTTCGGCTATGCTCTTCATATAGACACACAAAAACAAATTAATAAGGATATCTGGGGCGATATTTTTAATTAACCGTCAATTTTTCCCTCAAGGCGACCAATAATACGTAAAATTTCATTATTGTTGTCGCGGATCTTATCAATTTGTTCTTGAATCTTCTCTACTTTAGCATCAATTCGACTGATCTCAGAGTCATGAGACGTCTGAATCCAGAATATTGTAGCAGCGACACAAGCGACTACTGCAATAACAAAAGTAATCCAGTCTTTAATACTTTGAAAACTGATGTTGTTTGCCATACTTCTAGCGATCCAGCTTGTTTTCAATACGTTTTAGATTTTCAATTATAACTTGTTGTTGTGTTTGAACATCTATTTTTGTATTGTAAGAGGTTGGTTCTTGCCTGGGTGTCGAGGCGGAAACGAAAATAGCGTTGCAACAGACGCTAGTTACTAGTAAAATTATCGAAAATAATAGAAATTTACTAAAAACTTTTCTGTTACAAAACATATTTAAAACAGCTCCCGCATGCTACTATTAAATAGTATCAAAAGTACTTAATATGACAGAAATACAAATAGGAGACCTTGTTACTCTTAAAGGAATGTCTAAGCTAATAGAGAAACCTATTGGAATAGTTAAGAGAAAGTGGTCGGCAAACAATATTGAAATTTTATGGCTTAACCAAAAAATAGCTCAAAGATGGGCTGTGGAAAAATATTTCAAGCCAAAAAAGCTGCAAGTTATCAGCAAAGCGAATCAATAATCCGTTTTAATCTTAAACCCGCACAATCAATCTTATTTCTCGTAAGGTGATAATGACAGACAATGCCTTTAAATCTGCCACTAGCTGATTCTTTGTGGACTTTTGTTAATAATTTGTTGCTGCCATCAACAGGCACCTTCAGCGGAATATTATAGTGGTCACACAGAACTTTTACTAATTTCTTATAAGCTTCTACCTGCACAGGATAATATCCTAAATGTGGCTTAAGTTTTACACCATGCACCATACTATCTTTACATATTGGCCTAGCATTTAAACCCATATGTGAAGTATATCTATCTTGATATTTTAAATAATAAGCATTACTAAAATCGATGCCCACAGAATATTTATTAACACCTCTTGCATGCCAAGCAGTACTATTTGTATCAACATACTGGTAAATGATTCCATCATTATCAATACAGAAGTGTGTTGAAATATTTCTTGCTTCCAAGACTCTTCTGCATTTCGCAGCAGAAGTTGTTGCGTCCCAATGAGTCACAATCATGTTTGGCTTTCTTTTGTAGCCGTGTTGCCTATAACAACTAGGCTTCATTAGGTCGATTTTGACATCCCAATCAATTGGGACGCTTGAACCATTAATTAAAATATGATTTTTTTGCTTGACTTCTTCTGGTCGAGATGTTAATATTCTTCTAAACGTTTGTGGTCCGACCAACCCGTCGACTTCAATTTCGTGTCTTTTTTGAAATGATTTAATTGCTTTGGTTAGAAGATCATTAAAGTCCTCCAAGAAAGTCCCAAACCAATTTGGATGCCAACCAAAGCGCTTTGAAGACTTTTTATTATATCTGTTTATTCTCCAACTCATTTATCATCCCTTTTTTTTACTTTGTCTCGTTCTTTAGGGTTGACCCATACCCATCCTGGTTCGGGCACCTTGCGAACTTTGACCTCGCCGTCGCCCCAATTGGCCGCAATAAACATTCTTCCTTCCATTTGTGGATCTGGTGCAACACCAATTTTCGCCTTGCTGTTTCCCCCGGGCAGCCACGTTTTTGGAAGCTCGTTCTCCGAGAAGAATTGGCCGGCCTGTAGAGGAGATTCACTGTGGAATCTTTTTGCTTCTTTCTTAGCCTGATCAACCAACCCTTCCATCCCGGGAGGGCCGGTGTCATATGTTTGTGCTTGTTTGATGAGCTTGGTTGCCTTAGCGAGATCTCCCGCGGACAGGGCCCTTCTAGCCTGTCTCCAACCTTTTTCTGTAAACCAGCCCTTGGCCCCTCCTTTGATTCTCTTCCCTCGTGGCGACTGACCAATAAAACGAGGCGCAAGACTATTAATGATTTTTTGTAATCTTCTTGTCTTCACCGTATTGCCAACATTACTCTTATTTATTTCTAATGCTTGTTCGTAAGGAGATGCATCACCGCCGGCCTTCATCTTTCCAGAGGGCTCTTCTTCCTCTGGCTCTGGTTCGGGCTCTGGTGTGACGTCTGGTGTGGGCTCTGGTGTGACGTCTGGTGTGGGCTCTGGTGTGACGTCTGGTGTGGGCTCTGGTAATACATCAGGCCCTGGTGTTACATCGGCCCCGGGCGAACCACCTGGCGCTGGTGTGACGGGCACCTCCGTTCGCGGCGTCGTATCCGCTGGCTCTTCAGATCTAATTGTGCCTTTGGCTCCAACTGGTATCGGTATAATTCCAATTCTCCTGCCTAATCTTTCCTCAGCAGGAGTAAAATATTGTCCAGTTTTCTTCTCGCCTGCCGCCACTGTCATTGTTTTTTCTGGAATATCATATGAGGTACCGCCCCCATTGCGGAATTGAAGCTTCTCAAAAAATTCCCCACCATACGAAATAGCGCGTTTTACTGTATCTTTATTTTTGATGCCATCAAATATTTCTTTATTAACAGCCTCAATAAATTTAGCCCTGACGCTTCGAATGTGTTGGGCAATCTTCAAATCATTTTCATTGTCCTCTAAATCCCCTTCCCTGAAATTTTTAAATTTTGATTCTTCTTTTTCTCTATTATCAACAAATTCTTTAACAAAGAAAACAAGATGAAAAGGCTTAACGTTCCCTGCTTTTAGGTCTGGCATATTATTTTCTTTGAAGGCCGCCCAATCTTCATAATTGAAAGCATCACTTAGAAATTCGTCCAATTTCCAGGACGTACCACCATATTTAAATAATTTTTTAGATCCCCAAATTTCTAATGGGTTTCCCTTCCAGGGCCCGTCTTCAAAAGTATACGTTAATTCTGGAATATTTCTTAAAACGCCTTTTGGCTTTTCTTCTTTTGGTTTCACAAGTGTGTTTGGGTCCGAAAGTACTTTTGCAAACTCCAGTGCTAATTTTTGATTTTCTTCATCTCCAATTTTGCCAAATTCTCCTGCAAGATATTTTGCACTAGCCACTGCTCCCTCTTCGCCTAAGACTTTGTCAAAATGTTTCATTACATCATTATGTAATTTATTTTGTTTGATCGTCGCGCTCCCCCAGCGCTGGGTTAGTTCGCCTAATTTATCACATATTATACCAGCCTTGTAAACGCCCTCTCGTCCTTTATCACATAACGCATATAAATTAGGTGTCAGGTCGCTCTCAACTCGAACGTCACTATCTTCTTCGGGATCCGGCTCGCCCGGTTCATCGGCGTCGTCCGCATCGACAGGCACTTTTCTAGGCGGACCCGGATAATTCTGCATTGCTGGAGTACCCTGCAAAATTAAGCGTAATTTTTCTTGGGCTAGCTTATTTTCTGGATCGATCTCCAACACTTGTAGCAAATACCTCTTAGCGAACAACTCTTCACCGTCATCTAGTAGCTTTAAAGCGTTTCTAAGATATACATCGCCACGTTGCTTATCGCTCATAACTGTTTTAAGTTTTTCAGTATGATGTGGTTCTTGTTTCGCTTGGTCCATGGCTGACGGGCCCTCGCCCCCAACACCAACCCAATCTACACCGACGCCGCTGCGCTCTCCTGCTTTTGTTAATACTTCTCCAGCACCAGTACCAAGCGTTCCTGTTTGTTTTTTTATGTTTTGTATTTTTCTTATTGCAATTGATGTTCGTTCCATCAATTGCAAAAAATATCTCTCGCGACTTGGCTCCGTTTCTATGGCTATATTATAAAATCTTCTAGCTTGTGCATATGCTTTTAGCGCTTCTTCGAATTTTTTAGCCTTAAAAAAGGCAGCTGCTTTCGCTTCCGCCTTCCGAGCCGCTTTCTCGATGAGTCTTATGTTTCTTTTAGGTGTCGGAGTAGCGTGCTGCTCCGCAGGCAGCCTTTGTTTTTTTTCTAAAAGAAGATCAGCGACATTTTCATTGACAGCCAACAAATTTTCTCTAAGAAAAGTTTTTTTATCAATAGCTAATAAATTTTTCATATTAATATTTTCCCATAAGACCAACACCAGTAGAAAAAGGCTTCGATGGCCCTTGTCGACTTATTATTTCTAATGCTTTGTGGATTACTTCTTTGTATTCATCCGAAAGATTTTCTTTATCTGCAATTTTTTCGAAAGGACACATGTGAAGTCCAACATGTTCACCACTTTTTTTAGCGTCTCCCCCCGGCAGGGGCGCCACATAAAATTTCTTTTTAGGCTCTGTTATATCTGATAATTCCAATCCATTTATTATAGCAAAACTCCCGGGAGCTGTTGTCATTGATAAGCCTGTTTCTTCAAAAACTTCTCTATGAAGAGCGTCGATCGACCCAATATCTTGTTGATTTATATGACCACCAGGCAAATCCCAGCTTTCATCAGCATTTTGGAGTAACAAACACTTACCATTTCTATGCAAAACAACTTTTACGACCATGCTGGTATCATCTGCGAATTCATCCCACTTTTTTTTCCATGGTTGTTCAAAAGAGGCCATTGAACTTCCACCACGGTGACGATTTGATCCAGGTATATTTTCGTTAATGCATTTTTTTTTAGATTCGTACATCTTCCCACGGTCCGCCGATCCACCCGTACCAATAGGTTGGCTCCCGGCCGACGGAATTTTTATAACCTCCAGACCTCGGGCCTTCTTCCACGATTTTCCTTTTTGTTCTAACCTTTCTTTCCAGTCACCGTCACACAAGCCGACCCTATACCACTCTGCCCAATGTGGGGGATATTGCGTTGGATCACTATTATAGAGTTCATCGATATCATCTGCTTTCCATATTATTATAGTAGGACTCTCTAATTCGTTAGAATCTATAAGCTTGTTTATTTGTTTAGCTATATTTTCTGAATTTGTCTCGCCATCTCTAAAAATTTTATCTACCGTCGACCATATTTCTCCAGCAACACCATCTGGGAAGTTTATATCTCCTACTGCATATGGATCATTTTTATTAATTCGGTATCCCCTCTCTGCGGGTGATTCACCAAACCACCATGTTTCTTCTGGATTATTCCAAAACTCACATGCTAATTTGAATTCGCTTATTTCTCCTTCGCTTACGTCGTTTATTGTGACGCGCCCCTGCGGCATGCCCGATGGCTTCAGGCGCGCCCTTCCGCCTCGCTCTCCTAGCGGCGGATTTCTCTTGAGAAATTCATCATATTCTTTTTTATTAGCATGATACTCTTTTTTCTTGGGATTGAAAAGACCAGAATTCATAGTATCATTATATTTTAATCCTATTTGCTCGGCTGCAGCTTTATAACTTACATTAATTTTGGATCTTAAGCGCTGAAAATTTGTTTTTATTTTCTCGGCACCACACAGAACTGTTTTATCCGGACCGGCTGGCGGCAAACCATTCCACCATCCGCCATGGCTTTTTATATATTCCATTAATGGTTTAACGTGCTTATCAATATATTTTTCCATAACAGCCTCGTTCCCAGAACATGCTATGCCCCAATCATTTCCTCCTAGAGATCCTATAACAATTTTAGTAGGTTGAAACGTATTAATTATTCCGTTAAGCGATGAATTGGGATTTTCTATCTGTTTCCAAACAAACCTTGTCTGTGCGCCGACGCGCCGGCTAACTCTTATTGTGACTTTTGAATCTTCTTTGTAGTGTCTTTGTAAAGCATTGCCGTATCGAGTAGCATTTGAATCACCAATTATAAGAATTCTTTCTTCAATTGGCTGCACCGCCGGCTCTACCATTACATCATCAGGAAGATTTGCGGGCTCGATATACCATCTTTTAAAAAATTTATCGATTTCTTCTTCGCTTTTACCGCGATCTCTCCACCACTGTTTCATGAGATTAGGACGATTTTTTATAAATTGTTTGCCACCTGCAACGACGTTGTTTCTATATTTCTCGCTATATCCTCCGAGGTACGTACTAACGATGCGGCGCCACGACGCGTCCAGACGACGAGGGCCATAAAAAAAAGCAAGATTAGTATGTTTTTTAAACGTTTCATGCCATCCTTTATATAAATTATAGGTTTTACTAAATTCTTCGCTAAGGGCACATTGATTTGCCCCGTTATTCTCAAACCACCGGTCATAAAAGCCTTGTGGATCGTCCTCCCACAGTTTTTTTATATTGAAGCCCATTACTTGTTTGGCACCCCAAGCTGTAACAGAAATTGCGGCGCGAGGCGCGACAGCAAAACACTTATGGAATTGCGAATCACCAGTTTCATCTTTACGCGAATCACTAAAAGAAGTTCCATGGAGTTTCACGCCGGCCCTTTTTATTTCTTCAGTACTTTCGTTATATCTAGCAGCATGCCTTCGAAGATAACTATTATTAAATGCTCGGGCAGAACATTTCCCACCTCTAAACTTATTTTGACCCCCACCAGATTCAGCAGTCATTAATCCCCATAGCCAAGCTGGGTTGACTCCTGTTTCGTTGGCGACCCTCATAACGGCTTCAGCGGTATATCTAGGTACTTCTTGTGCTTCCGTTATAATTGTTTTTTCGGACTTTCTATTTTCTGATAGAAAATTACGCCATTTATCATGATATGATTTCATTATATGCTCCAGATCTATATAAATAGTTTTTTTTATTTAAAAACTCTTTCTTTGGCAGTAGCAAATAATTTTGGTAAAAAACTCTTTTTTAATCTAAGCAAACGATTAAATTTAACCTGTTGTTTAACATCCGTATAAAGTGTTGTGGGCTTCTTAACCTCACCATCAATTAACTGCTCATTAAAATCATAAAATTTTGATTTAGGCTCTGCTGCAGAAACAGCTGTTGTATTTAAAAAAATGAAAAGAAACATAATAAAACTAATAAAATATCTCAAACATAAACCCTCCTATAATTCAAAGGCTCGAAGCATTTGTCTTGTTTCAATAATCATCCGCGAATGAGCTTTTGTCCACCCACGATATTTAGGACCTTCATGATCAGGATCTCCATGTTTACCTTGCTGGGCCCTAATCGCTAAATGTACTAATTCATGAATCAAAGCGCTTTCAGACATTCTGTGGTGGTGTCCTTCCCAGACCCAAATTATACTACTTGTTTCTACGACGCCTATAATTTTATGATTTTCATATGGCTCGCCCTTAATATTATATCCTTTTTTGCTGACACGTTTTTTGGTATCCCACTGAATCATTACTTTTTCGAGCATTGCTTTAACTGCCATATCGTGATCTTCGAAGTGCTCCATCCATTGATGATAAAAAATAAATAAGGCAAAGGCAGTTTGGTGCACTGGATATGTATTACAATCTGGTACCAACTGGCTAGCGTATTCAAAATAGGGAATTATAATTAATTGTGGAAAATCCTTATTCGGATCACACTGTGTTTTAATATAGATTGTTCTATAATCATTATTAAGAAAAATAGTTGTCCCGTGGCCGCTACAAGTAAAACACAATACTAACGATAATAATATTACTAATTTTTTAAGCAAGCATGCTTCCCTCCTAACAATCTGCTACTTTTTTTGTCACCATTAATGCTCTTGTAACCACATCCGCTTTGAGTTCTTCTAAAATGTGAGAAAAATTCTCAATATCAGATTTTGTTATTTCATCCATCATTGCCCAAAGTGAATCAACTTCATCTTGAAGTTGTTCATTTTCTTTTCTTGCTTTTGCTATTAATTCTTCTAGTTCCTCAATTTCTTTTTCTAATTCTTTAATCTTCTTCATCTGTTCCGCCTTTACATATTTCATCAAGAATTTCCATCAAGCTAAAATACATCTCTGTGGGATTATTAGTAAGCTTGTACCACTTGCCATTTCCAGCGTTTGCAAGCTGCTCCCACTTTTGTTTATCTGAGCCCTCGCGCGTGAATGTATATAACTTAAGTTGTGGTACACCGGAAACAGCGGTTTCGACATTTTCTAAAGTTAACTTTGGATCCAGGAAGCTTTGGGGAGGTTCGTCACTAAAAACAATAATAATTCGCTCGGCCCCGGACCTCCAATTTACAGAAAAGTTATCTATTGTGGGATCAGAAATAATCGTTTTAGACAGAGAACCATCTTGCCACTCCAAACCTGTCAACGAAACTGGAAGATTGCTAGTAATATTTTTTACTGATAAATATATTGCGTCTAATAACATTTCAAGAGCAGTATTCATCGATGATTGATCATTAGCTATATTAGCTAAAGAGCTTAAGAAATCTGAAAATCCAATTAAATCTTGATATATTTCTAATTGTTCATAAGCCGGCAGCGCGCCAGTTTGAGGAGGCGCCAAACCAACGGGCCCTCGTATAAAGGCCCACTTGATAACATCTTCATCACTAAAGTTTTGAGCAAATTGATTTAATGATATCATGACTGCATCGATCTCATCTATCATCGATCCAGACCAATCGACGATAAACAGAACGTCTGTATCGGTCATTTCTTCACCCCAGTCTGCTACACCATCGCAATCATCATCTAGACCATTACAGACTTCTTCTTGTGGGACCACTTCATCTTTACAATAATATGGAATAAAGTTTTCGCCATCATCGTAATTTCCCCAAGTCCCGGCATCGCATGTCATCTCTCCTGGCAAACATATACCAGTCATGAGTGTACCTTCCGGGCCTGTATAACAAGCACTATAAAGATCTTCATCAATTTCTTGGTTGCAATTATCGTCAAAATTATTACATTTTTCTTGACTTAATTCCATTCCGATAAGTGGGTCGCAATTATTAGGATCCGGAGGGGGTACCCAATAGCACAGAGCATAACAATCTGTTATTGTAAGTGTTTTACAGTCCGGATCAACACATTCGCAAGTTTTGTATCCTTGTCCACATAAGAGTGGTGCCTCTTGGCAAGGAAAGAGTACTCCAACATCTTGTATCGTACAAACACAATCCAATCCTTCATCTATCTGCCCATCACAATCGTTGTCTAAACCATCACAAATTTCGTCTAATACTGGCGGCGCCGTGCAGGATATCCAGTTACCACTATCACACATTTCATATCCTGCACCACACGCAGTCGAACAAGGCTGTATTAGGCCTTCATCAGTGGTACCATTGCAGTCATCATCATATCCATTACACTCTTCTGGTGGGATGATGCCACACTTACCACAATTATTTAATTGACCTTCGTCAATTTCTCCGTCACAATCGTCGTCTTCATAATTACATGATTCTTCATCACAATTTGAAACACAATCTGTATATTGGATTAGCCCCTTGTTACAAACTTTGTGCTGGATACCGGGATATCCATCCTCTGTCAAACACTCTATTTCATCTAGAACATACTGTGTGGGGTCACATTCCATATATTGAATGCATTCAGTTTCGGAATGAAGTGTTGGGGGGTCCTCACAAATATTAAAACAAATTTCTTTTCTCCAGATCTCATCCAGAGGGGGGCAGAAATACCACTTGCACTCAATACACTCTTCGGCAATAGGCCCCGCATCTTCTTCCCATGGAACAATTACTATATCTTCTTGTTCCACGTCCTCTATATCTTCTATAATGTCTGCATCTGGTAAACCAGCACCATTCCCTTGTTCCGTACTACTGCATCCCTGTAAGAGTATAGCAGCCAACAAAAGCAATAATGCTGTTTTTTTCATTTAAAAAATCCTCACGGTATTTGTAGATTTATAAAGCCTCTCATATCAATCTCATCTGTATCATTCTCATCGATGTCTTCAAAAGATTCTAGTGTACCGTTGTATAAGCTTACCATTGCTTTTCCTGATTCATAAGAAGAATCATACTCGACATGTAACATACCGCGCTGATTGGGATTAAAATGAAAATATGGATTCATTTTCCATTTTTGATTCCATATATCAATCTCAACATGACCAATGAGTTTGTTATTAACATGAACCTCAGTCTTCAAGCCGTCATCGTATGTTCTAAAACTTATTTTCATTTGTAAATTGCTGCTCCAACAATTACTCCAGTTATCAATCCCATAAAAAAAACTGCGAACATTGCTGCCACTAATAAAGTTGTTTCCATACTAATAACTAGTTTCTATAATAAAGGTACAATAAATTTTTATTTTTGTTAAGGAATTATACCATGATTAATAGAATATCTCGAACAGATCCAAAATTCGAAGAGACGCTAGATATGCTGTGCAAACGCTACTTCAACATGGCCGGCCCGCCGGATTGTGAAACAATTGTCACTAGAAACAAGCTTGAAGTAAAAGAAGACGGAGTTGTATGTTTTTATTCAACAAATTCCGATCTCTGCAACGCCATCAAGAGATGCCGACAAGGCATTAAATCAGTAGAAGTGCTCCCAGAAGGAGCATACCTTTATTTTGATAATAAGGCTGTAAGACAGCTGTGGACAGTACTAAAAGTAATGAATTAATCCGAACCATAATCGCACAAAGCTAACAGTTCTTCATCTTCTTTCTGCCAAATAAGCTTTAAGACTTCATGGACATGTTCTTTGTCCATATTAAGATAAAGCTCGCCAAGATTTTGGCGCGCCTCTTTAATTGTCAACTTGTCTTGTTTAATTTGTACGCAGATTAAACACATAATAGTTTCCTATAGACAATGTCTTAAGACAACAAAAACAACAGCAGCTGCAGGAACAACCCACCAGTGCTTTTTAAGGACAGTTAATACTTTATCCATTTTAGTACCTCCGTGTTATATAAATAGAAAAGCTTTTATTTTATTCTTATTTTTAAAGGTCTTTCTCGATTTTCTTTAACTGTGCCCCAGGCCCTAGGCGAGAAAGATCTTTTTTCAATATCTTTGATACGTTTTTCGGCTTCTTGCAGAAGATATGTCAAACGTTCAGTAACAAGAGACTTTAGCTGAGATTTAGTGACAGTTTTTTTGGTAGTAGCTTGTTTTTCTTCTAAAAGCTTTGTTAAACGATCAGTAACGATAGATTTTAGTTGAGATTTGGTAATGTTCATATTAAAACTCGTATAAATAAATAGATCTTGTTTTACTTCAGGTCACTAGTATATATATTTTTTATATGTTCAAAGCGATCATTTTTGTCATGGCTTTATTGTGGTCTGGTTCTTTGGCCTCTGCATCCGTGTGCAATGATGCTAAAAACATTGATAGTCCAGAACAATGTCACCCAAATAACAACAGCCAATGTTGTCAATGGGAATATTGGTTTGAAGGCCTTTTTTGCACAGAAAGATGGTGTTACTCGTACGACACGTGCGAATGGAAAAAGTTTGAACAAAGATGCTATTACAGCCAGTAATTATTAACTAATTTAGATGTGTGCTTATATTAATAGTATGAAATATTTACTTACACTTTTAATTGCAATTTTCCTTTCTGGCTGTCTTTACATAGCAGAAGAGCCGCCCGATTCTTCTATGCATTATGAAGAAGAAATAGGGTACGTACCCTGCATGTATGACCCACTACCTTTTGATTACCCTATGCGGTATTGTGATACGTATTCTGATGCAGAGTGCTGCTTCTGGGAAGATCGAGGAGACTCATGGCAGTGTACATATGAGTGGTGTTTTCACTGGGATGAATGCAGGTGGGAATATATTGATTCAGACTGCACGTGGTGACTTATAGTCCAGTCGGCGGTTCATCCAAGCCTGAATCAGATGGCAAGCTTTTATCACCCAACCATTGACCTAAATCACGATGTACTTGCTGCAGCATCTCTTCCGCGCTTACTGCAGGTTCTGGCACTGGGCCGACGTCTGTTGCTGCATCGACGGTATCAAGAGTTTGATCGACCGCCGGCACATCGCCCCCGGCGTGCTCGTGCATATTTTTTAATTCTTCTTCGATCAATCGTTTAAGATAATTTTTGGTAACTTTCATTTTTTGCTCCTTTACAAAATGATTGTTTATATTTGTTTCTTGGCTTAATATTAAATAGTATTTTTTTTGTTTGCTGGCTTAAAATAGTTTTATTTAATTATGGTTTTTTATTTTTTTCTATTGCAGCCAACCGTTTTTCCATTCTTGCTTTCAAACGAGCTGTTTCATGAGGATCCCATAAATTACCCATGGGTCTTGTTTTTGGTGCTCTTGACATATTAAAGATAAATTGCTTAAGTTGCTCGAAAAATATTTTTATGTTCACAAAATTAATTAGTCGAAATTTTTTCCTTTCTATAACATTTAAAGTTATTATATTGATATAGATAGGAGAATATTATGGAACTTACAATAGCAGGTATTATAGTTGCCGCAGCAGCAATTAGCATTACAAGCTTCTTTGTTGGGCTAATGTGGGGCAAAGAGTCAGTATACAAAGCTTATCGCAAGTACAACAGTTATAGTGTAGACGAGTTTTGAACAAAATAGAACGCCTTAAGTTATGCTTTGAGGTATTAATATATTTGAGCGCCTTGCTGGTGATTGCATATGCTGTTTGGAAGAAAGATTAATTCTTGTTTTCCTTAAGATTTCATATTATTAGATAATTGTTAGTTTGCTGTTGATTATTAATTTACCAGCTGGCCCGACGTACACCCGAGACTCCGGAGTATAGTCCAGATAAGCTCTTACAGCATCGCCGCCATTTGAATTTCCCCATTCATTTAAATAAAACGGAGACGAGGCCTTGGCATGCCCCCAAGTACCGGGGCTTGGCGGATCAACGTTGAGATAATCATAATCATAATTAACTAGCATAATTTCAAATTCATCTAAGCTGACCATGTCAGCACGTGCAGCTGCGTTGAGTGTTATGGTGTTGTAACTAGAAGAAACCCAGCTAGCCGGCGCATCAGCAACTGATGAATAGTCAGTAACATGTCCGGCCCACGAAGAGCCAGAAATCCAGCCATCGGCAGCGCTATAATCATCTACCGTCAAATTATAAGGGGTAAGATCAATATCTCCAGATGATTTTATAACAACTGGTTTACTATAGTATGCTGTGGCCGGCCAAGTTTCAAATGGGGCGCCATACAAATTAAGTGTTACTGAACTTGGCATGCTCACGATACCTGATGTATCAAAAACCATCAAAACGCGTTGCATTGTATACTGACTAGGATCGTATTTTCTTGCTACTATTGGATCTCCAATATACGAATTATAATTTCTACCGGCAGAGGCTGTTGCATCGCGATACAAAGCAAAATCGTTATCAAAAGGACCATTTTCAATATAGCAATACCCATCTGAACTGTTAACATATATTTTTGGCACTTTTATTTTTTCCTATTCTGGTATTTTTGTGCAACTTGTACCAATCCAGGTACCATCCGGTTGACATACCCACGCACCGCCACCCTCGAAGCCTTCGTTGCATACAACCTCTATAGTATCTTTTGCAGACCCCGTGATCGACCCGGATAGTGCATAATTTGAATTGGGAACTTGAGTATTATTTGACATAATTTTTTAACTTTATAGGCATAATGATATCTTAAGACAATGTTGGCGCCAATTTTCCATTATAAGTTTCATGTTAATAAACTTTTTTTGAGTTAGCTTCCTTGCACTCTGATATTCTAGGATTGTGGCAAGGCTCACATTCGGCGCCATCATTTATATAACAAGTTACCTCATCGATGAAGTATCCGTCGGAGCACTCACCGCGCGCCCGGGGTTTAACTTTAATTATTTTCCCTTTTTGTGATGACCAACATTCTTCTTTGGGCACCCAATATAATATTTTAACATTGCCCCAGGGATCGATATCTCTTATCGAAAGCCATTTAAGAACCGGATCCGCCCATGGGGGATCGACGAAGGCTTCGTGGTCGCGACCACATCTGGTCTTCCAGGGCTTTTCCGGAACATGTTCGTGGGGGAAGCCGACGTTGTGGCCCGTCACGTCATCGCCACTCTCGGTGATCAGCTGATGATCGTCAAGATATTTTCTCCAACTTTCCATTATAAGTTTCATATTAGTAATTAGTTGCAAAAATTGTTTGTGCAATTTTTTGCCTACCCAACTTTCCAGCCTTTGCAAAGTTACTATATTATAAGGGAAGCAAAAAAGCTTGTTATAGCTAGCTGGCTATAAGGGAAAGTTAAATTAAGTAGTTGAAATCATTGAATAACCTAAAAACCCAAAATCTAGAAAATTATAGGGGTATCGCGAATGCATCTAGCCCGTCATATGCCACCCATATGCCCTATGGGACTTACATTCGGGGATCCCCCCTCCCCTCCCCCCATGTATGTATGTAACATCACAGAGTTTTATTGTCAAGCATAAAGCGCACTAAATGACACAGCCAAGCTGCTGTAATCATTGCAGCAACCTGTCAAGGGAAATCGACATGGCCTAGCATATATATGAGTTTAGCACATATGTGCCATTGTGTTAAGTGCCATTGTCACTATCATCATCGATATAGGGCCATCCCTTTTGCCATATGATATCGATATTGCCTAGCAGGTACTCGTCAAGTGCCGCTTGCAATGCCGCTGCAAGGTCTGAACGGCCTACTGCGGCCAAGTGTTCGACCATGTTGCGCAGCTTGTATGCCGTGAAGTCGATCAGGTTGTCATTGTCAATCTCCATTGTCACATACAATATAGGGACGGCACTTTACAAAGTCTAGCTCGGGGGTAGGTTTAATACCTGGTAATATGCCAGCCCATTTGCCAACCTTATTTATTTCGTTCCCTACTTACCTTATTTCCCGATGCAATTGCCCAGCCTGATATATATATGCCATTAGGTTTATATTGTATACACCCAACACATACCCACATGTGCCTAGCATATGCTGGTATATATCTATTGCAATATACGTACTTTAATTGATGCTAAATGGCTTTGTGCCAACGCTGTGAATTAGGTGGCCATTATTGTCTTGAATCCAGGCCGGCCAACCGGCGCGCAGCCAGTCGTTTAGGGTTGCTTCCGCGTGGATGATTGACGTTGTGGCATATTGCTGGACATTGCCTTGACCGTCTGGAATACATACGGACCAGCTAGGTGGTACTTCCGAATTACATGATGGAAGTGGTTCGTTGAGAGTGGCATTAAAGCCTGCAATTTTCATTTAGAGTGTCCTCCGCAATATAGAATGTTGTTTTGCCAACAATGCAATTGCCTTACCAATTTGGGGATTCTCGGCATTGTTGGCGCGTAAGTTGCGCAGGAGCCATTTGACATTGCTTAAGTTGTTAATGTCAAGTCGACGGGATGGCACATCCATAGTGCCAAGCAATTGCGCAAGTTCGATTAGTTTGGCGTCTTGGTACATATCCAAGTTATTATTATTGTCCATGTTTGGATTCTCGCCTAAACCAAAGCGCCCATTGTGATGAATGTGGCAGCTAGAAGCACCAGCAATAACATGACGATGCGGGTGGAATTGTCATTTGAGACTTCATATTTGTGTCCTCGCCTATTTTAGAGTGTGCGGGAAGTGTCACATGACGCGCGGAGCATATGCCGCACGCCATCGCGGCCAAAGCTGCGAGTGAAGTGCGAAGCCAATTTGCCACGCAAGTCTTTTTCGATTTGGCCAACACGCTGCTTTGTAATGCCAAATGAATTGGCACTTCGTTTGTCCTCTCCGAGAATGTCATTGACAATCCGGCCAACGAGAATCTCAGCTTGTCGCGGCTTGAGTGTGCCAACAAATTCGGAGACTGCCAGGAGAATCGCTTGACTGTTCTCGGTTCGCTCCATGCGCACGTCTTGACGCATGTTTTCGGCGGCAATTCGAGTTGCCACAGTGCCACCGTCGGCACTTAGGGGCGCGTCCAGGGAAGTGCCACGGGATTGCATGAATTGCATGCAGGCGTTAACGTCGTCAATGTCGAGGCCCATATGTGCCGCAATTTCCTCGGATGTGGCATCAACGCCGATTGCCTTGCGGGCCTTTTGCAATCCGCTCCATAGCTTTTTGCTGGTACGACTTCCACAATGGACCAGGCCAGCGTTTGCCTGAACGTGCTCCTGGCACTTAGCGACCATCCACATGCGGGCATAAGTCGTGAAACTGGCGCCCTTTGTCACATCGAACTTGTCGATGGCAATCAGGATGCCCTCGGTGGCGCAGGCCAGCAAGTCATTGAAATCAAGGCCCTTTCGGACATTCTTTTTGGCAACCTTATGTGCCAGGCGGATATTGGCCTGGACAAGTTGGTGCCGGGCGTCATTGTCATGCGAGTCTTGGGCCTCTCGAACCAGTTGGATTTGCTCGTCTTTTCCGAGAATGATTGCCGTTGTGGCGAGTGCAGTTAGCAAGTTCAGCATGTTCGATACCTCCATCGAGTGTGTTGCTGTTACCCCTATAAAATAAGAACCGTTGCGGCCCGTTCAAGGGGTCAAGTGAAAATAGTTTTTAAGGTCTTGAAATCATAGGGAATGTTTTTTTACCTTTTCCCTTGTTTCTTATAAGCCCTCGGAATGATTGAGCTTATGCCAGCTCGTCGAAGCACCAGCCGTTGGAGGCCAGATAGTTAATGATTCCAATGAGATAGCCCAGCGTGATGCCGAAAGCTATTGAAATGATTGCGATTTCTGTGATTTCTGTCATGGGGTCGGTTTCTCCTTGAAACGTCTCGCGCTCTACTTGTAGAGCATACCACGAATAGAGACAAAAAGGGAAAAAATCGACATCGCTAACCCATTGATATCATTGAACATCGCAAATGATTTCACCTTTGATTTCAATGGGTTGCGTCTGTGTACTGGACGACGTGCGGGGGGCGAGACCGCGTAACGCCCTGGATTCAAAGCGCTTTCTCGTGCTCCTCTAAGTTACCGAGATTAAAAGGAAATCGTTCGACCGGTCAGTTGACTGGCGAGCCTGGCGGCCTGAGTGCGAGCATGCGCACCGTTGAAGACGACGGGCGGACAAAGCGCCTTTTCATTGGAATCGAACAAAGCGACCATGAACTCGTCGTTGCGCTGGCCGACGCCCACAAGCTCGCCTTCCGGCGTATAGGCGCGAAGGTGAATGTGGACGGGCATGGGACGCGAGTGCATCCGTTGGCCGAATCCTCGGCGGGTGCGCTCGACGCGCTTGGAGTTAGTTTTTCCGAGTTTGATTCGTTGGCGGGCCATGCTGGGCGTCTCCTGAGTGAGTTTGTTGCGCCGGTTCCTCCGACACCTTAATAATAGGCACCACGATTCGAGGGTAAAGGTTTTTTCTAAACCCTCGGAATCATTAAGATTCTTCGTTAAGAACGCGCCACAAATAAATAACGGCGGCGAAACCTACAATAATCTCAAACACTTACATTCTCCTATGCGTGTGTGCGCGAGCAAAAAACTCTAAGCCCTCGATATCATGGACAGTATGGCAAGAGTATCTGAATGAACATTGCCATAATGCCTAACACCGCGAGATAATAGAGAAAACTCCTAAACGTCAAGCTGGGCCTTCGACCGCTTTCACGCGTTCATTGACGTCGGCGACGTCGAGCGCTTGCATCGTTGCTTCGACCAGATTGCGGGCTTCGAGGGTTATATGCGACGTTTCACCGTCACCGCCCAAAGGACCGAGAGGGTTGATTTTCTCGTATGTGATGCGATATCTCACGCGCCTAGTCGTTGCAAGGTGGATGTGACCAGTTTTCATATTGCCAGTCGGAAATGACGCGACTCTTGCACAGGGAATCGGTCCAGTTATTCCACGCTTCGCTAAGGGCAATCGTATCAAGTGTGCCATCGTGGCGTCGTGGAAACTGCGGCACGATAGTGTTTGTGAAAGTGTCGACCGCTTGTTGCCAGAGCATCGGGCGGTTAATGTCGCGGGCCATGTTGGGCCTCCTCTGTTTGGGACGTCTTAACTATAGGCACGAGAGCGAGCGAGTAAAAAACTTTCTCACGTATACGAGCATAAAACTTCTAAGCCCTCGAAATCACTTCAACAAATCGTGTCTGAAGTTGGACAGGGTTGGCGAAGGTCGCGGTGACGAAGACAACGCAATCGACCACGGAACGGGCATCAGGGGGCCATTCAATCAGTTGGGTGACTAGACCACTGTGCATGCCGATGGTGGGCCAGTGCTTCTCTTTTACCTGAACGATATCGCCCACTTGCGGATTCATTAGAGTACCTCAAGGCTGAGAGTGAAAACCGACGTGGTTCTACTCGGAAAGGAGACAACACAGCCCTGAACGCAATCGTTGGCAATCACGATGCCAATCTCAAAGTTCCACGGCATATGCTTTCGCACATAGCGCTCGTGTGCGGAGATGCCGTCCGCGCTGAGATGACGGGGCAAAGGACGTTGAAATCGAACGAGGTCGCCAACATTGAACTGCTTTTTCATGCGATTAACAGCCGGTTAGAAGCTTCACAATACCGTAAACGGTAAGGAGATACGTTGTCCAGAAGATAGCGCGGACTGGTACAACGATTTTCAACCTAGAACGTCACCGCGTCAGGGGTGTTCGGGGTCGTCCCGCCGCAGGCCTTGACGAACCGGCAGATATCGAAGCGAGGATTCTCGCCACGAAGGGCAAGAGCGAAGTCCATCGCGACCTGTGTGCGGGTGTCGATGTTGTCGATGCCCTTGACGATTTTAGCGATAAGCTCGAAATGCTTACGAGTCATGTCCGTTCTCCTCTGTTTGGGACACCTTAACAATAGGCACGGGTGGGGGCGAGTAAAAAACTATTTCAGCTTTCTCAAGTCTTGAGTGAGATAGCGTCGCACTGTACCGTTTAGCTTCGTCTTCGTTATAAGCTGAATATGCCACAAGGTATATACCGGGTCAGCGTCGGCGTCGGTCGCGTCGTGCTCTCGTGTTCTCACGATTAGGCCGATTGAATCCTTTGGGATACCAATGGAAGCCCTCGTAATCCTTACCAAATCACCCAGCTGCATCGAGTACCTCGACCCACCTGGAAGGTATGCCACTTAGCTTTTCAGTGTTGAAAAATGTTATTGATAACACCTCACAAGGATATATCATCGTTGCAGGAAAGCGCTTTGTTACAATGCCAACCTGGCCATGATAATCGCTGCACATTGTTACCTTAACTAAATCACCTACTTTCACTGACAAGCTCCAACATGCTGATACGATATTGCATGGTTTCGTCTGGAAACACAACCTTGACACAGTGACTAGTCACTTGAAGGCGTTCATCGGTCATTGTGACGACGCCTAGATATTCTGGATACTTGCAACGAGAAAAGTATCTTGGATTTCTCTTAACAATATCACCGACTTGCATGATTAATAACCACCAATGCTGTTCGTTCGGGTTTCGTTGTCACTCCGTTATTCCATTGAACAAAACAACGGGTGCCAGTACATTGAGTAATTACGCCAATTCGACCGACGGCTGGACCGGTGTGGAACTGCGAGGCCACTGATAAACTATCCAGCTTTACTAGGTCGCCTATACGGGGCTTCTTCGGCCTCACTCGTGCCATCGAAGGTGCTTTGGCTTCTGGTGCTTTGGCTTGCGACGTCGACCCTTGCGGAAGTCATCAGTGCGAGTTTGATGGGCGCCGGCCTTACCGGCGTGCATCACTCTTACGTCAATCGTTGTGCGTTTCATCTTTCCATTCCCGCGTGTAGCGTCTATTTTGTAAAGAGGTATCGCCATCGACATCCATGATTTTAACAAAATCAGGATGGCTAAAACCTGAAGGCTCTTCTGTGACCATGTTTGTAAATGTTGCCGGCCCTAGAACAAGCGCAAGTTTTCCGCTGGATGACGATATGATTAACGCTCCAGGCTTTACATCCTCTTCGCGCATCCAAACTGATGGACTCATGTGTGCTAGCCTCCGACAATAAAACTATAGGCACAAATTACTTATCGTCAATAGCAATAATTCGCTCATTTGTCTTGAAATAGGGACGTTCGGCATATGCCTTAGTGGTCATCCACATACGCTGACACTTGCTAGACTTAGGCTTAGGAGCACACAAGTCAGTCAAGACAATGTGACCGTCGAAGTTACGTTGATTGACGTATTCAGTCGGCGGATTGAAATCAGTGCCGCCATACCTCACGCGCTCACGCTTGCGGGTTTCGCCGCGCTTCCAAACATAAACCGAATCCTCGGCAACTTCAGTATCGAAAGGGATAACGGTAAACGTGGCAAGGGACGCCAGTTTATTAAGTTCACCGTAGAATGCTGCAAGCATTGAATCGGATACTGAACCAGACTGGTCAATGCTAACTGCAATGCTAGCGGTTCGATTGACCTTGCGACCGGGATGGACGTAAGCATAGCGACGATTGAGACGCTTGGGGGTGCTACGCTTGTTAGCTCGCTGTGACGTTTTCACGAAGTATCGCAGCATCTTGCGCCAGTCCACCTTGGACGTGATACGCTCCATGATTTCTTTGCGACAAGACGCGGAGACAGTACCCCAGGAGCGCGTGGAGGCCTCGTTAGCAGCATCTTTCAGAGCCTCTTTGAGCCTCTCCTTTGCAATGTCCATCGCGGCTTGTTCTTCGCCCGATGCTTCACCCTTGCCCCATTCTCCGTGTGAATCAAACTGACCAGCATTGTCAGGGTCAAAGTCAGTACCGGAAGAATCACCGTCAGGCTCGCCAGGACCGCCGCTAGACCCGTCGCCATTTCCTTCATTTTGTTCCTCAATCTTCTTTAGAAGTTTGGCATAATACCACTCAGCGGACATATCACCCGGCATATCCTCAAACATTGGGCCGCCAGGAATACAACAGTTTTCCGGCAGCTTGCTTGCGCCAATGTGATAGTTGATTGACAAGTCAGTCGCGATATTCCACAACTTGAAAAGTCTCATCTGTTCGGCAGTAGGCTGGTTACTGTGCATCACACCGGCAAGAGCGTCGGGCAGTCTGCCCGTGACATGCTCAAAGATAAGGTGGTAAAACTCGTGAACCAGCACGCCGGCTCGTTGTTCGTCGGTCAGTCCTGCAAAGAAAGCAGGGCTGTAGACCATTTCAAAGTGTCCGTCCTCGTTGACTCGCACGCCAGCAGTAGGCACGTTACCGGGCTTCTTGTCAATACGACGTGAGAGCGCAGCAAAGAACGGCTCGCTTTGAAGCAGCCGATAAACATGGTCGTTAAGGTTGAAGTCAGAATCAGACATTGCATCCTCCATTCTGTGGTACGCTATAACTATAGGTACGAATGAAACGCAGTAAAGAAAAATAGATTAGGAGGGTTGTTTTCTCGCAGAGCAACCTTGCTATCTCACCTGATTTATTAAGCAAAAAAAATACATGCGCCAGGATGAGCAAACGCGCCATTACATTAAAGCACGGGACATGCGACTCCCAATCTTCCCACAAAACTCAATAAAAAGAACAACTTAGGGCACCTGTAAGCCATGCCCTCCTGCGCTATAAGTGTTAGTTCTTATCACCAGTTAGAATCTGAACCAGCTTGCCAGAAACGGTCTCTCCGTTATCGGCCTTAGTCTTGTGGAAGCTAGTCACGTTGACAGTCTCACCCTTGCCAAGTGCCTGCCACAACTTCATCACAGCTTCAGAAGGCAAAGAAACAAAGTAGTTAGCGAGATTGACACACTGTTGCTCGGTCAACTCAGCGTTGAATATCTCGCTGGCATCCATCTTTTCAATCAGGGCACAGTGGTCGTTGATATTGAAATCCTTAGTCTTATCGACCTTGCCATCATCGAGAATCATCTCGACCGTGACCTGACGTTCATAGTTCTTGACGAAATCGTTGAACGCAACACCCGCCTCGAACCCCACGAAACCACAGGCCAAGTGGAAGATAGTCGGGTTATGTGCCTCAACCATGTTGGCGGACACAAGACAATCGCTCAGACGCTTCCACGAACGACGAGACGGGTAAACCTTGTTAGGCTCGAAGTCGTCGCTATGCTCAAGATGCGAGCGATTCTGATTGATGAAATCCCAAACGATATCAGCCGTGTTGAACTTCGCCCAATCAAGCCAATCCTCGATGGAAGGCTCAACGTCGAAGACGGTCCAGCGGTCAAGCTCAGCAGGGTCCATCTCGCC
>Ga0098035_1000229_pt1 | contig 28786 bp, 24 predicted proteins | sample 3_EtaG_FD_75046 | JGI IMG/M metagenome (GOLD analysis project Ga0098035, IMG submission 75046) | Marine viral communities from the Subarctic Pacific Ocean - 3_ETSP_OMZ_AT15126 metaG | ecosystem: Environmental > Aquatic > Marine > Oceanic | place: Pacific Ocean | collected 2015-01-07
CTGGGGTATGGGTCGCACGATGATCCCGCCGGGGAATTGGCAAAAACCATCGGAGCCGCCAGAACCTCCCTAAAGGGATCCGGGCCAGCCTATATTGCCTCAATTTGCGGCACTGTTAACGATCCACAAAATCTTGCCGATCAGAAGGCAAAGCTGGAAGCCGAGGGTGTAACGCTTTGCGCAAGTAATGCGGAAGCGGTCATTCTTGCCCTGCAAGTTGTTAAGCGGAGTCAACAATGAAAAACATTATTAGTGATCCATTGAACGTGATCAACGTGGGACTAGCAAAATTTGCTGATCCATTTGTTGCCCATTCCGTTCCTGTTATTTCCTGCCAATGGCAACCGCCCGCGGGGGGTGTCGCTGAAACTGCCTGGCAGTTGGCTCAAATAACCAATAACCCGATTGTTGAAGCCGCCAACGAGATTGCCTTTTCACGCTACCTTGAAGCCAACCCAATCTTGACAGGGGTTGGGACGGCCGTTGACTCCATACCCGGTATGGGTTCCAAACAAATTCTTCATTCCGGCCCCCCCGTGGCTTGGCGTGATATGTGTGGCCCACAGCAAGGAGCTATCATAGGAGCAATCTTGTTTGAAGGCTGGTCCAGCACCGCCGAAGACGCACAAAAACTTGCCAAGAATGGTGATATTGAGCTGACACCCGCGCAGCATTTAAACGCCGTCGGGCCAATGGCCGGGATAATCAGCCCATCTATGCCGGTATGGATTGTTAAGAACGAGACGTTAGGGAATTTAACCTACTGCAACTTCAACGAAGGACTTGGCAAGGTACTTCGTTTTGGTGCCTATAGTGATGATGTACTGAACCGCTTGCGCTGGATGGCCGACGTTCTAGCTCCGGTGCTGCAGGAAGCCGTTGAGATCATGGGCGGCCTCGAACTCAAGCCCTTGATGGCTTCGGCCCTGCACATGGGGGATGAGGTCCACAACCGCAATGCGGCGGCGACATCGCTATTTTTTCGCAAACTCGCCCCCGCCGCGCTGCAAGGCAGTGCCGATAAGGCCCAAATTAGCGAAGCCCTCAGTTTTATTGCCGGCAACGATCACTTCTTCCTAAACCTCTCCATGGCGGCGTGTAAATCCATGCTTGATGCTGCAAGCGGTGTCGAGAATTCGAGCATGGTTACGGTTATGGCGCGAAATGGCGTTCAATTCGGCATACGCATTTCGGCATTTCCCGACCGCTGGTTTGTGACAGAGGCACCGCTGGTGGAAGGATTGTTCTTCCCCGGATATACGGGCGCTGATGCAGCTCCGGATCTAGGTGATAGTGCGATTACCGAAACTGCCGGTGTTGGCGGGTTTGCTATGGCTGCGTCCCCGGCCATCGTCCAGTTCGTTGGCGGCGACGTGGCCCAAGCGGTTGGGAACTCTCGAAAGATGCAGCGCATTACCCTTGGCCGCAATTCCGCGTTCACCTTGCCCATGCTGGATTTTGCAGGAACGGCAGCGGGCATTGATATTCGTAAAGTTGTTGATACCGGGATCCTGCCAATTATCAACACGGGGATTGCTCATAAAGATGCAGGCGTCGGACAAATCGGTGCCGGGCTGACAGCGGCTCCCCTTGAGTGTTTTACCCAGGCACTAAGAGCACTTTATTACAATCTGAATACGTAATAGTGAGGATCATCTGATGACCAATAATCTTGCTGTTGTTGCTATCGGTGGAAACGCTCTGATTCCAGATGCTAAAAATGTATCCCTGAATGATCAATATGCGGTCGTTCAGAAGATAGCCGTCAACATCGCCGATATGATCGAACAGGGCTGGAATGTGCTTTTGACACATGGGAACGGTCCTCAAGTGGGCTTCATCATGCGGCGTTCAGAACTGAGCGAGAAATATGTTTCAAAAGTGAGCATGGACTATGCGGGCGCGGATATTCAAGGGGCAGTCGGTTACATGTTTTGTAAGGCCCTGCGTAACGAATTCAAGCGACGGGGTATCAAGCGCGATCCTATCGCCATTGTTACCCAGACACTGGTTGATCGAAATGATCCAGCCTTTTCCAATCCCACCAAGCCCATCGGATCATGGTATAGTGAAAAAGAAGCCGAAGCGCTCGCTAAAAAAAATGGCTGGAGTATTATTGAGGACTCAGGTCGGGGATGGCGACGTGTGGTGCCCTCGCCAAAGCCCATCGATATTATTGAGGTCAATTCCATTCGCAAACTGATCGCTGACGATTTTTTGGTAATTACCCTTGGCGGTGGCGGCATACCGGTCATTGAAAATGTGAAGGGCGAAATTGAGGGAATTGAAGCCGTTATCGATAAAGATTTTTCGTCTGCGCTGCTGGCCCAAGACATTGGCGCGGATATGTTGATTTTACCGACCGGGGTTGACCGTGTCAGCCTGGGCTTCAATACACCTAACGAACGGCAAATAGAAACCATGACTGTGAGCGAGGCCAGGGCCCATTGTGCCTCCGGCGAATTCCCGGCTGGTAGCATGAAGCCCAAAGTTACAGCCCTTGCGGATTTTGTTGAACACAGGGAGGGAGCCAATGGTATTATCACCAGCTTACCTCTTATGGGACTAGCCTTGACAGGCAAAGCAGGCACACGAATAATTCGCGACTAAGCCTTTGTTTTCAATATAGAAATGTGAAATAGAATATTGTCAGTGAAATCAAACCCTAAAACCGAACAACGGGCAAAGCAGAGTGGCAAAACCAAGATAAGTTTGGGACAAAAAATATCAGATACTCTAAAGCGACGAATCCTGAATTGGGAGTATCCCCCCAACACACTCTTGGTTGAGGAAGAGTTGAGCGAGGAATTTGGCGTCAGCCGAAGCCCTGTGCGCGAAGCCCTGCAAATGCTGGAATCCGCTGGTTTGGCAGAGCGCCGAAAAAACCGCTCATTTGTGGTTAAGCAAGTTCGCTTTGAAGAAGTTCGGGACATTTACGAGTTTCGCGAAGCCATCGAGCTATACGTGATCGAGCGGCTGTGTGTTCTAGAGCAGAGGCAGGCCGGATTGAAAGCGTTGAAAGTTCAGTGGCTAGATATCCAGAAATCTCATGAAGCAGGTGTGGATCCGGAGCCTGCAAAGGCCGCGCTATTGGATCAGGACTTCCATGAAGGTCTCGCGGAATTGTTAGGTAACAAAGTTATTTTGAATGCCTTACGGTCTCTTAGCGAACGATTACTGTTCTTTAGGACTATCGATTTTCAGCGTGACGGACGAATTGGGGAAACCTGTCGCGAGCATCTGGAAATTATCGACGCCATCGAAAAAGGGAACATCGAAATGGCGAGAAGATGCCTGTTGGAAAATATCGATGGTGGATTACAGAACGTACAATATGGATTACAGGTCGCCCTGATGCGATCACATTCCTGAACAGGAGGGCTGACTGGTTCCGGTTAAGTTGAGACGGAGACCTTGTTCGGTTTGCAGAACAGCCCCCTAGAAACGATAAATGTAACCCAGAACCTGCCAAAGCTAGGCTTCACTGCGCCGTCCACACATATAATAGATAACCGACAAGAAAGAATACAGCGGTCCCTCGGCCAATTACCGGACGCGTGAGCAAGAGGAGGGTGAGTAAAATCGATGCGCCAATCATGACCGGCAGGTCAAAGGTCAGGAAGCGCGATGCCACTGGAACCGGTGTTATCACAGCGGTAACACCGAGAATGCCCAAAATGTTGAAAATGTTGGAACCGACAACATTACCGATGGCGATCTCCGACTGCCGACGAAAAGCGGCAATGAGGGAAGTCGCAAGCTCAGGTAACGATGTACCCACGGCGACGATAGTCAGGCCGATGAAGGCTTCAGAAATACCAAATCCTCGCGCGACTGAGACCGCGCCGTCCACCAACAAACGAGCGCCAAACATCAAGGCGATAAGTCCCGCGATTACCCAGAAAATGGAAATGGACACTGATCTGGGAGCCTGAAGGTCAACAGCTTCAATGAGTGCTCCGGCAGATTGTCGATAGGCCCAAATCAGATAAAATACGAGCCCGGCTATCAACATCATGCCCATGACCCGCCCCATTTCGCCCCCGGCAAAGATCGGCACAAGAACAAGCGATGCCATCACCATGACGACCGTGTCTCGCCGCAGAGTCGCCCCGGTCACGCGGATCGGCCAGACCAGCGCCGAAAGGCCGATGATCAGGAGAACATTCGCAATGTTCGACCCAACGATGTTGCCGATCGCAATATCCGGCACACCGTGCAAGGCGGCATCGACCGATACCAGTAGTTCTGGTGTAGAAGTGCCAAAGCCGACCACAGTAAGCCCGATAAGGAGCGGAGGAATAGCCATACGCTGAGCAATTCCCACACTACCGCGCACCAACAGCTCGCCCCCGAAGAAAAGACCGATCAAGCCGCCTAGAATGTAAATGTAATCCAATTTAAATGCTCTCGGGGCAGTTGATCCGCCGTCTAGAAGAAGTGTGCCTATCAAGTCGTATCTGCAAGATGTATCCTAAAGTATATTTGCAAACCCTAGGGTCAGCAAATCGTAGCGTTCAGAATAATTTCCCTGGCCTGACCCGATAGCTGTATCGTAGTTTATACGGCAAGCCCGTAAATCCAGGAAGTTCCGGATGCTGTACTCAACCATTTCTTGCAAAACCTCTCTGCATTCGCCTCAGGTCGTTTATAATAACCCCACAGGATAGCCGGACCGGAAAGCCAATTCTCCCCAGGCTCCGCTTGCGAAGATCCATGGATTACTCATTGTGCTAGGAAAAGAAAAATGACAATCAAACCAACAAATTTCGACTGGCTTAACCTCACGGTTGAAGAAACATTAGAGCCCGAGTTACCGATCTGCGACCCGCATCATCATTTGTGGGATTCACGGAGCGATAGAGCGTCCCAGCGGTACCTTCTCGATGAAATCCTCGCCGACGTGACGAGTGGTCACAACGTCGTCTCGACCGTATTCATAGAATGTGGGTCGATGTACCGATCAAGCGGCCCCGACAACTTGAAACCGGTTGGCGAAACCGAATTCGTTAATGGTATTGCGGCAATGAGTGCATCCGGGCTTTATGGTAAGCCGCGTGTTGCCGCGGGCATTGTTGGTCTGGCTGACCTGATGTTCGGCGATGCTGTTGGTCCTGTACTGGATGCCCACATCGCCGCGGGGGGCGGTCGATTTCGCGGCATTCGCCATCGGGCTTGCTGGGACCCAAGCAAGGATGTACCGAATTCCCAACCAACAACAATCCAAGACTTGTACCTGAATGACCAATTTCGCGAAGGGTTCGCAACTCTTGCGCCGCGAAATTTAAGCTTTGAAGGCTGGTGTTATCATCCGCAAATACCCCAGCTAGCGGATCTTGCACGCGCCTTTCCAGAGACAACCATCATCCTCAATCATTTTGGCGGCCCCCTTGGTATCGGACCCTATAAAGGGAAACAGGACGACTATTTTCCGGCCTGGAAAAACGCGATAACCGACCTGGCGAAATGCCCGAACGTGGTTGCAAAGCTTGGCGGTCTCGCCATGGAGATTAATGGCTTCGACTGGCATATGAAGCAACGCCCGCCTTCAAGCCTTGAATTGATGGAGGCAACACGGCGTTTCTATGAACATGTAATTGAACAGTTTGGTCCCAAGCGGTGCATGTTTGAATCCAATTTCCCGGTCGACAAGGTGAGCTGTAGCTATAATGTACTATGGAATTCGTTTAAACGACTGACGGCCAATTACAGCGACACTGAAAAAGCTGACTTATTTCACGATACCGCAAACCGCGTATACCGTTTGGGATAAGCTCTAAAAATTCGTCCCGCCGACAGGCTATCAATCTGTCGGCGGTAAAATCTCGGCCATGAGGCCCAAATCAACTCATCACAAGAATTCTTTCAGGTCTGCCATGAACTTCTCGAATTGGTCATGATGCAACCAGTGACCGGCATTTTCGTAATTTTTCACGGTTGCACTTTTGAAATGCTTGATCCGTCCATCTTTTATCGGGTTTGACGCCCAGCTGTCATTACCGTAACACAGCATTGTCGGACAGGTGATTTCTCCCCATAATTTCTGGGTTTCTTCCTGGCTAATATCAAATGGCGCCCAGACACGCATATAATGGTCGAACTTCCAGCTGAACGTCCCATCCTCGTTCTGGTTGACCGCGTGCGTTGTCAGATGCAGGGCCTGCTCTTCCGACAAATGCTTATTTTCAGCTTTCATACGCGCAAGGGCGTCCTCAAATGTTTCATACCGGCGATGAGTCCGGGCACTTGCCGCCCGCTTTTGATCGATCCAGTCGCGCCAACGTTTTGCGACCGGAGTTTCTTGAGCCTCCCTTATCATCTTGGGCGAAGATCCAAGGCCTTCTATCGCGACAAGCTTTCGAACGTTTTCCGGATAAAGCCCTGTATAGCGAAGAGCGATATTACCTCCCATGGAATGAGAAACAATCGTTACCGGGCTCAACTCCTTTTGATGGATTAGCTGCGCAATATCATAGACATAGCTCTGGATACTGTAATTACCGTCGGTCGACCATCCGCTGTCTCCATGGCCACGCAAATCCGGCGCGATGACATGCCAGTCATGACGCAATTCCTCTGCCACCCAGTCCCAGTTCCGGCAATGGTCACGCCCTCCATGTACAAGCAACAAAGCCGGCGCCTCCGGGTTTCCCCAATCCACGTAGTGAAGCTTAATGCGTTGCGAAATATAGCTATTTGAAATCGGGCCCATGGGTGACTTTCTGTATGATTATTCGTGTTATTTTGGGAGTACTATAAAATGAATAGCCGGTTGCGGTCTACTCGCGGAATTCATTCCGCGAATAATTAAAGACTGTTCCGCACGGACTATTAAAAGAGCGTCCGCCGAGAAATATATACGTATCAGGGATTCCCTGCTGCCTATGGGCATTGTTTCCTGCAACTGGGTTACGCAGGTTTATGTCTAGGTTTCTTACAAACGAACACAATGGGTGTTCGTCTTCCTTTATTCCCGCGGCAACCCGATTTCGACCAGCATCTCCAGCTCTGGCTCGATTGACTTGATCATGCGCGGCCATGATGGAAACGGAAAGGCCGTTTGCCACATCTTCAGCGACAAAGCTGGCCGACGACCCATGGCCCGCTCTAGGAGGTATTTTGCGTGATCCAGATCATTCAGACGCGCATACAGCGTTGCCCCAACCATGAGCGGAAAGTAATCCACCTGCATTGACGCACAGGCGGCGTCTATCGGTTCTTTCACATCTGGCCGCAGATTTTCAAGGTCTCGCATCCAACGGGCCGTCCCGATCATGAAATGGAATGCCCAGGCCAACGGGTCCTTTGGATTAAGCGCCAAGGCCGTTTGTGCCGATTTTTCCATCGCGTGTGTATCGGGGTCAACCTGATATAGATAGAACATCGTGCGCGCGTGATACATCACCGGGTTGTTATCATTCAGCGCATAGGCGCGATCCAGAGACTCTTTGGCCGGCGTTTCCTGACGCATCAGGGTTAACAACGACCCGAGTGCGACATGCCCGTCCTCCAATCGATCGTCCAGCTCAATGGCTTTGCTCGCATTGACCAACCCTTGCTGCACATCATTGGGAATATCGCTACTCCGGCCGGTCGTAACCATGACAGAATGCCACCGCCCCAAAAGTGCATATGGCAAGGCAAATTCCGGGTCAGCGGCGATAGCTGCTTTAAACAGCTTTGCCGCGGCGGGATAACTCTCCTCATTGTAATTATAAAACTCTGCCAACCCCTTTTGGCATAGTTCCCACGCCGTCAGGTTTTCTGTGGGTTTGCGTCTTGCCAGCGACCGCTCATTCGCGCCAAGTTCCGGTGCAAGTTCAGACACAATCGCGTGGGTTAATTCATCCTGCAAGTCAAACAGGTCTGACACCATGCGATCCCACCGGCCAGACCAGATATGCCCTCCGGTTTTTGCCTCAACCAGGTGTGCACTCACTCTCAGGCGATCTCCTCCCCGGCGAACCGATCCTTCGACAACGTAGCGCACCCCAAGCTCACTGGCTATTTCGCGCACGTCCTTGTGCGTGTTCCTGTAGGAAAAGGCCGAATTTCGCGCGATTACGAAAAGAGATCGAAAACGCGACAACTGGACAATAACATCCTCGGCAATACCGTCCGCGAGGAACCGCTGTTCGTCATCATCCGAGTTATTTTCAAACGCAAGTACCGCGATGGACGGACGCTCTGATCTTCTGGGAGGTTTCGTCGGCCTGGCTTCAACGCCCTTAATCAGCGCGTTCCATGCATTAACTGGCGCCGGAATGTTCTTCACATACTGCGGCCCCAATGGCACCAGGAGCGTGTCGCTGGCATCGGCGACTTCTGTAAATACTGTCTCGGAGACGCAGACACCGCCCGGCGGCGCAATGCTTTCAAGGCGGGCAGCGATGTTGACCACGTCTCCCAGCACGTCATCGCCATCAACAATTACCTCACCATAATTGATTCCGATACGGAACATTAATCGTGTTTCAGGGGGGACCGCACCTTCGCGTTCAAACATTGCGTGTTGGAGGAAAACGGCCGTATGCAATGCAGCGCGCGGCGACGGGAACTCGACGAGAAACCCATCTCCCATGGTTTTGATGACCCGGCCCTGGGCGCTGGAAATCGCCGGAATGATAAGCTCGTGCCGCAATTCCCGAAATCTCGTGATCACGGCCTCTTCGTTATTCGAGACCAACCGCGAATATCCTACGAGGTCCGCTGCCACAATAGTTGTCAGACGTCTTTCCATTAGCTTATTCAAGACTATCCGTTTCTGAAGGTCACTCTGCTCCTCACCAGACTTCTCCCTCTAAGTTGTTCGCGGGTTATGGTTCAATCGTCTAGGACACCCGCGCGATATACTGAAATTACATCGATATTATAGGTGATACTCATCCCCCGCTGCATATGGTACCAGACATCGCTCCAACCTAAAGACCAGGCGGTAACAATGTCTTTCCCATCGGGGTGACGAAACTCTCTTGCTATCTGCCGCGCAACATCTGGCGTAACCCAGACAAGCCCGTAATAGGCGGGAATTTCGTCCAGCGGTCCATATCCCTGAACCGAATAGCCATATTGCATCAGGCCAACCAGGGATTCCCAGTCGTTGGACCGCAGGAAATCCAGGAAAGTCCGGGCCGACTTGGAGTGCAAGAACGGATCGGGCGGCTTAAGTGGCATCGGCTTTTGCTGACCCATAATACGCTCATGTTCAACGCAATAGGCATCAAGATCATCCGCAATCCTCTCCTGAAGCGCCTCAGCATTTTTTTTCCTATCCGGCCCTATCGGCGGCGACATGCTCGTTTCATCCGCCGCCTTTAAGAGAATATACTCGGGATAACTCACAACCGGCGGCACGGGAAACTTGCCCGAAAACTGTCCCTTGGTAATGATACCGCGAAAATTTCCGGTGGGTCCGCCGAAGCCTACCTGCTTATTCCCCACGTCGGTTGTGAATTGCGCAAGTTTCTTGACCATCTCGTCATACGCTGGCGACAGGTAACATGTTCCGAGTTCACAGATTGTATTCTTGACTTCGTGCTGTGGGCGGGGGAACCCCTCTGGTACTGTATGCGTTTTACCGCCATAGCGATCCGTCTTTTCAAGGAGCCTGACGGCTTCATAGCCAAGGTCGCGCAGCATACTGGCCACCAATAACCCACTAACTCCCGCTCCCAGGATCACAATAGGAGCTGACTTGTCCTGCGGCAGTTCGATCCGGCTCTTCTTACTTGGGTCATCGGGGGCGAACAACAGGTTGATGTATAGCCAGCAATGCAAGACGGACTCAAAACAGGTAGACGCATGTACAAAGGCGGTGTGGTTCATGCCCTGGATATCAAGATATTTCCATGGCATGTTCATCTCGAGATCCTCTGGGCCGAAGTGATCGAAATAGGGGGTCGTGACTTCGCTCAGGATTTCATAATCCGACCCATAGGGCCACCATTCAAGTTCAGCGAGATAACGTTCCAGATACTGCCGGAATTTTAACGGAGACGGCGGATGTTCCACTGCTTTAACGATCTGGTAAACCGTAACGAGGTTTTCATCCATTTCATTGGCAACCTCCATCCCGTAAGTTTTGCCAGTTTCGTTGCGATAGCCGTATATCCAGCCTCTCATTTCCTCGAGACGGCTGGGAGCGAAAAGAACGCCATGATCCGGTTTGGTCCTGCGTTTTACCTTTAAAAGTGTTGTATGAAACGTGAAGTTCACCAACCTCTTGAACAAACTAGCTTCGTATGCGGTATAATTCGCTATCCCAAACAGGCCACGCGGATCACATGCGACAATCAGAAAATCGGCGCCCAGTTTCAGTGTTGACCCACCCCCTATACTATAACTGATTTGGACGTTTGCTATTTCGCTGCCTTCATTTTGCGTCATAGACAATCCCCATATTCAGAATTGTATTAAATATTATACTATACTAATTTATCATGCATTTTCCTGAGTTGGAAGAAGGTTTCATCAATTAGACAACCGCGTATACGGCCGCGGGCACCAACAACCCATTCTTTTGGGTGTTCAATCTTTAGGCTGATAACCGTGGCGCAACGGATATAGGTGACGACAATTGTGTTCTATGGAAAACAGTGCCCGTCCATTTAGGATTGAGGCGGACAGCTTTTCCGGTAAATGACCTTGTTGTCTCCGGGCCGATAAAAATCCTTGATTTCAACCAACTTCTCGAACCCGACCCGCTCGTAAAATGCACGTGCCTTGTCATAGGCACCCGTTGACGAGGTTTCCGCAATCATGAACGCACCACCTGCTTTGCGAATAGCCGCCTCGGTCCGTTCCAGAATTTGGTGCCCGAGACCGCTGCGCTGTCGGTCGGGATCGACGGCGAGCCAATAAAGATCATACGCCCGCTCGCTGCCCGGAGTCTTGCCATAGCAGGTATAGCCCGCGAGTTTTCCATTTTGCGTGGCGAGAATAAACTCATAGCCAGAGACCCGGCCCTTGGCGATCCGTTCCTCTGCCAGTTCCGCCGCGATATCGATCTCCTCACCTGAAAAAGCGTTGGTGGCCATAACGATCCGGCGTATTTCGGCAACATCGGCGGGAACAACGGACGAGCGCCATTTCATCGGCTCATTCTTGCCCATGCCGCCTTTACGTTTCAGTTCCCAGGTCAAGTCTGGCGTCTTGGCAACACTTGCCACCCCTTCAAAAAAGCGCCGGGCGTTGACACCGAGATTGCGCACGCGATAACCGCCCTCTTGCACAAACACCGTCGGCAGGCCTATTCCGGCGATCAATGCCCCCATCTTGAAGAAGTCGGCAGCGCGATACGGCCAGGTACCTGTCGGATCCCCCTTGGCCGCATCCAGGCCTAGCGCGACCACCAAATAGGCCGGTGCATGATCCTTGATGCGGACAAAGGCTTTCTTGAGGGCCTCGCGATGGATATCGGCCGTAATTGTCTCCGGCAACGGAATATTAAGATTACAGCCTGCTCCTGCCCCTCGCCCGGTTTCATTGCGAAATCCGGTAAAATAGGGATAGGCGAAGGATGGATCGCCATGGATCGAGACAGTCAGAACATCGCCACGTTCATAGAAAATGTCTTGTGTGCCGTTCCCATGATGGTAATCAACGTCAAGCACAGCCACCCTCCCATAACGGGAGAGATATTGCGCCGATATCGCAGCGTTATTGAAATAACAGAAACCGCCGAAGGCGCGGCTCTCTGCGTGATGGCCAGGTGGACGCACAAGAGCATAAGCGGCGCGCGCTCCATCGAGAACCGCTTCTGTCGCCGTCAGGGTGCAATCAACAGCCCGCCGTGCTGCCGGAAAGGCATTGCGGTTGAGCGGTGTGAAGGTATCAATACACCAATATCCGGCAAGAACGGAACGATCCTTGGGCATTCTCTGTGCGTTCCGGATCGGGAAGACATAGGGATAAATCGATTTTCCTTCAGGCGCATCTGCGCAGGCGCGCTCGATGTAATCGACGAGCCGGGTATCGTGGACTGCCTTAATATGGCGATCGCCATAATGCTTTGGCGACTTCACGGAAAAAAGCCCTGTCGGTTCCAGCTCCTTCAGGATTGATTCGATACGGACCGGCGCCTCAACATACCCTCGCTCGCGAATATGATGGATATCATGCCGGTCATTGACAATGAGCGGAATTTTCGCGGCGATTGCTTGTTGTTTAACGTCGGGCAGTGTGCTGCCGTAACGCGGCAGCCTGATCGCATACTGGTTGTCCTTGACCGACTCTACAACCCGTTGCACATATTCTGGTGGACAGAGGTCGGCGTATTTCCGTTCCAGGATTGCGCGAACTATCCGGCGTAGCGTCACGGCAGGCGGCACCATGAATTCGCCAAGACCATCAAACATCAGATAGGGGCTATCGGTCGTTCCCGGTGTAACCGGTGTCTCGTAATCCGTCCCCATAATTGGATAGGCATTGAACCCTTCATAAAAGCGGAGCCGGTCTTCATTTTGCTTGCGAATGGCGGGATTGGGACTCAACTCCGGATCATCGGGCAGACATTCAAAATAAAGGCCACGCAGTCCCTTTTCCCGTGCGCGTTGCTGGATTTGTTCATAGAGGGCGGCTCCGACACCGCTGCCCGACCCGCTTTTTGCCGTCGCAATCAGTTCAAGATAACCAAAATTGAGCTGTGGATCGACAAGCAGCAGCGAGAAGCCGCGAATACGTCCACGCCCATCCTCTGCGACGGAGACCTTGGCGACGAACTGATGGGTGATTGGATCGGAAATCTGGTCCGGCAGCTTGGCGATGTCCTTGTCCGTCATATCGGAAAATTGATCCCGAATAATTGCCTGGATTTCACCAATGGCCTTCTGGTTGGCGGGGGCCGAGGCATCGGTAAGGGTTCGAATACGAAACATCAGTTCACTTCCTTCGCAAGGGCCGCATCGACAATCATTTGGATACCTTCTTCATAGCTCATACCAGCCTCCGTGAGAGCCGCCGCGAAACCTGCATCCCGCGCGAGGCAGGGATTGGCGTTATACTCGAGGATAAAAATTCGGCCCATGGCATCAACGCGAAAGTCGACCCGCGCGTAACCACTGAGGTCCGCGGCAAACCAACAGTCAACGCACAAGCGCCTGAGTTCTGCCGCAAGGTCCGGCTCTTGCTCCTCCAAGCCAAACCTGCGCCGGGTGTGATGATAGACATCACTTTCCTCGTCCCACTTGGCATTATAGTCAACAATTGGATAAACGCCCTCAGGCAATCCATCAAAACGCATTTCCGCGATCGGCAGAACCTGGGTTCCCGTCTTTGTTTCCAAAAGTGAAATATTAAACTCCCGCCCCGGAATATAGGCTTCGGCGAAAAAGCGTCCACCAAACTGTTGCTCGCGGCGCACAATCTCGCACGCCGCCTCTGGTCCCTCGACAATTGACTTTTGGTCCATCCCGTAAGACGCATGCTCATTAACTGATTTGACAACCACCTTCTGTCCTACGGGAACCGCGCCAGCCCATTCCATCGGAGTCGGTAGATTTGCCGCGCGAAGCAGCGACTTAGAAAGCCGTTTCGAATTGCTCTGGAAAAAGGCTGTCTCCCCCGCTCCCGTATAGGGAAGGTGAAAATGCGACAGCAGAGCGCAGGCGAGATGGCCAAGGCTGCCGTTTCCGCGAATACTCTCAACGAGATTGAAAATCAAGAGTGGCTGTTCCTTGGCCAGTTCTTCAATAATTGTAAAATCGATATCGAGCGCGATGACATTGCTTCTATAGCCAAGGCGTTCAAGCGCCGCTGCAACACATTTTGCGCTCTCAATGGTGTCAAGCTCGTCCGCCCGGAGGTCCGTGCCACCATGCAGGACCGGGATATAGTCTGCCATTGACGTCTCAGGCCGCCCGTATGTCAGCAGCCGAAGTTTGAAGATTATAGCGCGCGATTGCCGACGTTGTGATTTCGCCAATCAGCCAGTCGTAACTGAAGCCCGCCTTCGTTGTCAGGATCGGTAAATCCGAATGCGTTGGATGCAATCCGGCAATCGGGTTCACTTCGAGAAACTGCGGCGAGCAATGACCGTCGGATTTAAGATCGACCCGCGCCGCATCACGGCAGCCGAGCGCATGATAGGCAGCCATCGCCCATGTGCCCGCAAGCTGTGCCTCGGCGTCATCCACCATAGTAAGCGTTACAAACGGTTCCCAGTTTTCCTTAATCTCGTAACTATAAATGCCGCTGTCCGCATCAGGTTTGACAGCTATTTCCATCACCCCGATTACCTTTGCATTCGCGCCATTACCGACGATACCGACAGTGAACTCGCGTCCAGCGAGATAGCTCTCGGCAATCACGGGCTGATGGAATTTCTCGATCAACCGCGCGGCCTCGCGTTTCAGCTCAACCTTGTTTGAAACTTTGGAACGTCCGCCGCAGCCCTTGCCCGTCCCTTCCGCAATCGGTTTCAGGAACGCCGGAAAAGCAATATCCGGCAAGTCTCTCGTTGCCCTCTCGAGAATAACGAAATCCGCTGTCGGAATGCCGCTGTCCCGAACGATGCGCTTGGCGACAGGCTTATCCAGCGTTACCGCCATGGTCAATGGATCGGAAAAGGCATATGGTTGATCGAATATCTCGCAAAGCGCCGGAACCTGCGCCTCGCGAGACCGCCCATGCAGGCCTTCTGCGATGGAAAAGACAAGATCGAACCGCTCCCCGCCGACCAGTCGGCGGGCGAGTTCTTGTCCACGCCCGATCCGATGGACATCCCATCCGAGACGTCCAAGGGCGCCTTCGAGAGCATCAATAGTTGCCCGGGAATCGAACTCAGCGGTCTCCTCTTCCGAGAAGCCAAGGGCGAGATAATCGTCCCGCAGATCATAGACGAGGCCGAGCTTCATTGCGCGGCCTCCTGATGGCAGGGTTCAGACCCGATTACGCCGCCAGGATCATGGTAACGATAGGTCCCGCCCTCGAAGTTACGGAGGATAAGGTCTTCACCATCGCGGCCAACGACATAGTCAGGAAGTAGCGGAATCTTGCCGCCGCCGCCAGGCGCATCAATCACATATGTGGGAATGGCATAGCCCGTCGTGTGACCACGCAATCCCTCTATGATTTCAAGGCCCTTTGCCACCGGGGTCCGGAAATGCGAAGACCCGGTAATCGGGTCGCATTGATAAAGATAATAAGGTTTCACCCGGCGTTTGAGCAAACCGTGCATCAATGGCTTTATGATCGAGATATCGTCATTGATACCTTTCAGCAAAACCGTCTGACTGCCAAGCGGAATACCCGCGTCGGCAAGCCGCGCGGTCGACTCGGTCACTTCCGGTGTCAATTCATCCGGATGAGTGAAATGAATGCTCATCCACAACGGATGATGCTTTTTCAACATATCTGTCAGTGACTTGGTAATCCGCATGGGCATCACCACCGGGATCTTTGAGCCGATGCGAATAAACTCCACATGCTCGATCGCCCGAAGCCGCGTCAGCAGATAATCGAGACGGTCATCCGACAAGGTCAGTGGGTCGCCGCCCGAAATCAGTACGTCACGGATTTCAGGATGCGCTGCGATATAATCGAACGCCTTCTCCCACTGGGATTTAGAGAATTCATATTCACCGCCAGCTTCACCGACCATGCGCGATCTCGTGCAATAGCGGCAGTAAGTCGAACAGAAACCCGTTGCGAGGAACAACACCCGGTCCGGATAACGATGCACAAGACCCGGCACCGCCGCGTCGTGATCCTCACCAAGTGGATCGTCGGCCTCACCCGGCATCTTGATGAATTCATCACCAACCGGGATATGCGTACGCCGCAGACCCTCGGACGGATTGTCCAGGCTCATCAAGCTTGCATAATAAGGGGTGATGCCCATTGGCAACGAACCAGTATGGCGCGATACCGCGTCACGTTCGTCGTCCGTAAGATTGAAAATCCGTTCAAGACCCGCGAGGGACCTGATCCGGTTTCTGAGCTGCCAGCGCCAGTCCAGCCATTCCGCGTCGCTCGCGGCAGGGAAGAACCGGTCCTTGAAGACGCGGGATCGCTCCGATATCGGAAATGCAGTCGTTTCCGCAAACGCGGTGCTGTCTGCAACAATATGGGGAAGGGATTTAAAGTCTGCGCTTCGAAGTAAGCGTCGACTGGGCGGCTTAGCGGCCTCCTTTGCCGCTCGACCAGACATAAGTGAGTTCATCTTAAGATGGTTCTCTGTGTCAGAAGGGGCCGTCGCGCGACAATCGTCGATTCTGTCGCCACACTCCCAAGCAAGCGAATATTTAGAATGATTTGACCAATCGTCAAGCGTTTTTTTCGCTGATGCTAATAAATGGAAATTTCACAGAGATAAAAATACCTAACTGATTGTGTTTTAAAGCGTTTATAATTTTGAATTGCTGTAGGGTTTATCCTGAAATTGACCTGAAACAGGGTGTCGACTCACAACATTCCCCTCTCCGAAGTTATTCGTCCCTATGATTTGCCGGTCAACGGTTGGGCGATGATACGCTACTGCCGCTGTCCCATCCAAATCCAGGCCCGGATTGGCTGAGTAAATGACCCCTCGTTGGATATTATTTTACACTGCTGCAATTTCCCTCTGCGAATGGAATACGGTTAGTCCGACACTTGCGGTGCGTATCCGCGTTCTTCGTACGGAAAGCCCCAGAGCTCTCGGTTCTTCGGATCCTGTAAGTAGTGATTATTATGATAGCTACGGATCTCTGTTATCTTGTCATCTTTAAATAAATACCATTCCGTCCCCCGTAACAGCTGACGCTTTTGGTCGCTCGGCGGGGTCCAGGGCATACTCCACTCGATCACCGCTTCCGGTTCCTGAACGATGATATGATCCATTACCCAGGAGGCCTTTGTTTTTGGGCCGACCTTCATCCAATAGTTCGCCAAAGCCTCAGCGCCATATACCGGACTGTGGTCAACAAAATAATGGACGATTTCCGGATCAAAGGTGGACATCATCAAATCGAAATCTGCCGTAGAACAGCCCTCATAATACTGTTTGATGATATTCTTATACCGGTGATGTTCTTGTCGCTTCATATCGCTCCTCACAGATTTTTAGCGATGATACTAGCTCAGAAATCCTGATTTGCCACCAGTCATGATCGGTCGACTGGCAAAGCAGGTTTTCACCGCCATCGCCGCCGCGACGACTTCAGCCAGCGCGTTACCAGGTTGAGAAGAACATATCAATCAATCCGAACCCTTGGAATTTCTCACGCGCGATTGTTCGTACTACAAACCGGAATTGTAGTTGGTTTATTTCACACCCAATCGATGAGCGTTAATCCCGCACCACCATCACTGAACAGGTGGCATGGCGGGTCACCCGTGCCGCGTTGGGACCAAGCAGATAGTCCTGCACTTTGGGCCGATGCGTTCCCATTATAATCAAATCAGATTTGATTTCCCGGCTTACCCGAAGAATCTCCTCATATATCGACCCGAGGCCGATAATATGCTGGACATGAATATCTTCAGAAACATGCTCCTTCACAAATTTGTGGAGTGTTTCATTAGCCTTTTCAACCATCTTTTTTTCATGATCCTTGGGAAAGAATGAACCGACAATACTCATGCCAAAGTCCGGGACCACTGTTATAATATGCAAATTGGAGTTAAAAGCCCTGGCATATTCCGTCGCCACCACAACAGGCTTTTTCCATGACTGCATATCCTCGATATCCACAGCAAGCAAGATATCCTTGAACATTCTATTCTCCCCTCATTTAAGCGGTGCTGGTCGATGAAAAACCAAGCCGTTGTCGGCGACGTTGCAGCCAATAGATGCCACCAAGAAGCAAGATGGCGGGTATGTACAACAGCTCCTTCGCAGGCTGGCTCACTGGAACCAGGATCGTCAGAATCTGTTGATCAAAATCGAGGCCGGCAGCTTGTGCAGGACTGTCAAACACTGCGTTATCAATGATGACCTTATTATCTTCGATCAGTATCTGAAGGCCATAACCTTCAAGTCTTTCCTCGCCAGTCGCCTCATCTCCAATTGGCATAACCGCCGTAAAAACCAGCTCGTCGCCAACATCGTCCAAACCCTGGACAATAAACCGCAACTCCGATCCCGCCGGTGCATTCTGAACAGCCTCGACTATTCCAACAGGGTCCGCTTTATCGAAGGGCGGGGAAATAATATCCATCCAGAAACCGGGCCGGAATAAGGTAAATGCGATCAAGATGAGCAATATCGATTCCCAAAATTTCGACTTGGTCATAAAATAGCCCTGTGTTCCCGCCGTAAAAAGCAATATGGCCACAGTGGCAACGATAAAGACAATAAATCCCTGCAATGGTGTTACATCAATCAACAGCAAATCTGTGTTGAAGATGAACAAGAACGGCAAAATCGCTGTTCGAAGGGAATAGAAGAAGGCAACAAAACCGGTTCGGATCGGGTCACCACCTGAAACTGCCGCAGCCGCGAATGACGCAAGGCCTACCGGAGGCGTAACATCGGCCATAATCCCGAAATAGAAAACAAACAAATGGACAGCAATAAGAGGGACAATAAGCCCGTTTTGCTGTCCCAGGCTTACGATCACCGGTGCCAATAGCGACGAGACAACGATATAGTTGGCCGTTGTAGGCAAGCCCATCCCCAGAATGAGACTTAACACCGCCGTAAAAACCAAGATCAGCATAATCTGTCCCTGGGACAGAAATTCAACGAGCTCCGCCAGAACCAGGCCGACACCGGTCTGTGAAACCGTACCGACAATAATTCCTGCCGACGCGGTTGCGATGCCGATGCCGATCATATTACGGGCACCTGCGATCATGCCTTCGATAAATTCGTCAAAGCCACGCTTGAATGTCCCTGATCCTGCTTCTTTCCGGAATAACGCAAACAGGCGTCGCTGAGTAAGAAGGATAAAAATCATCAACGCAACGGCCCAGAAAGCGGAGAGTTCAGGAGACAAGCGTTCAATCATCAGACACCAGATCAGAACACCAACCGGCAACACGAAATGTAATCCCGCCATAACGGTCGGGCCAGGTGCCGGAAGCGTTGTAATCGGCGCATTCGGATCATCAACGACGAGGTCGGGATACCTGGCGCAAATTGACGTCAGATAAACATAGACAAGAAGCACCGCCGCACCGGCAATCCAGGGCGTAAGGGTCGGACCGACGAGTTGCCGCAAGAGGTCTACGGCAAAGAAGATTGCGAAACTGGCAATTACTATGTTGCAGAGGATCAGCGCCCCCTTGGAGAGTATCTTTGCTTTTGTCCCCTCTTCCGCTTTCTCAACAGCTACTTTGAAGATGCCAACCTGAAGTAAAATCAGGATCAGGATTGCTATAAGGCGGTTTAGGGAGGTATCCAGCAGGTGGAACAATTCAGACAGATAATAGATACCGCCTCCCAGAACGAGGATGGTCGCAAGGGTAATACCAAACGACAACAACGCCAGCTTCATCGGCTTGACGTCACCAACCCTATCCAGGCCCTGCATATTCAGCTTCATGGCTTCCAGATGCACGATGTAAACGAGAGCAATATAGGAGATGATAGCAGGCACAAATGCGTGCTTTACGACCTCAAAATAACTGATATCAACATATTCAACCATCAGGAAGGCCGCAGCGCCCATCACAGGTGGCATAATCTGGCCATTAACGGAAGACGCTACCTCGACGGCACCCGCCTTTTCCGCATTAAACCCGACGCGTTTCATCATGGGAATGGTGAAGGTCCCGGTAGTAACCACATTGGCGATGGACGAACCGGATATTAATCCTGTCATGCCGGAGGCCACGACAGCCGCCTTTGCAGGCCCACCCCGCATATGCCCCATAAGGGAAAAGGCAACTTTAATGAAGTAATTGCCCGCGCCGGCCTTATCAAGCAACGCGCCAAACAACACGAAAAGAAACACGAGGCCTGTCGATACACCAAGGGCGATACCGAAGACGCCTTCCGAAGAAAGCCATTGGTGATCCGCAACCGCCCCAAAACTTGCACCTTTCCAGGCAAGAATTCCGGGCGCATAGGGGCCCAGGAAGGTATATCCAAGAAATACCATGGCGACGATCATCAAAGGCGGACCAAGCGCGCGCCTGGTTGCCTCCAAAAGGACAACGACACCAACACAGGCAACGACGATATCCACCAAATTCGGATTTCCGGGCCGGTCAGAAAGACGGGAGCCCATCAAGCTGTCCGCGATGGCACTATCGAAAAAGACGAGATACATCGTCGTAAAAATACCGAGAAAGCCAAGCAGCCAGTCAAAAGCGGGTACGTGATCCCGTGGAGATCTTTTGAAGGCTGGATAGGCGAGAAAAGCCAGTATCAACGAAAAGGCCAGATGAATAGGGCGGGCTTCCTTGCCTGAAAAGACACCCCAGCCAAAAATATACGGAATTGGCGAGGCGATCCATACTTGCCACAACGACCAAATCAGGGCCAGAGCCGCAATTAGCAGAGCGATATTCCGGTTCGACGGATTACGGCCACCAACGTCGGTCGATGCAACCAGATCTTCTAGCTCTTCGACACTGAGCGGTTTTTTTTCGTCGTTGCTGCTCATAGAAAGTCTCCCCCTCTTCTATTACACAATCACAATCAGGTTCGCTTTTTCACCTCATAGTATATAAAAAAGCAGGCGGGACATGCTTTCCCGCCTGCCCGAGTTGGCTTACATCCAGCCTTGTTCCTTGTAGTATCGAACAGCTCCTTCATGCAAAGGCGCAGAAAGGTTATTCGTAATCATCAGCTTGGTATCCAGATTAGCGAATGCGGGATGCATTTTCCGGAACCGGTCAATGTCATCGAAAACCGCCTTCACGATCTGGTAAACCACTTCCGGATCGGTCTTAGTAGAAGACACAAACGTTGCACCAACACCGAATGTTTCTACATCTTCATCCGTTCCGGTATACATTCCGCCCGGAATTGTCGCCATTGCATAAAATGCGTTATCAGCAACCAGCTTCTTGATCACGTCATTATTGACATTCACCAGAACCGCTTCGCATGAGGTGGTTGCCTCTTTGATTGAGCCATTCGGGTGGCCCGCGGTGAAGACAATGGCGTCAACCTTGTTGTCACACAAAGCCGCCGCTTGCTCAGATGATTTGAGCTCTGATGCCAGCGCAAAATCATCCATCGTCCAGCCCATTTTCTCCATGACGACTTCCATCGTGCCGCGCTGTCCGGACCCGGGATCACCGACGTTCACACGTTTCCCTTTCAGGTCTTCAAAGGTCTTGATCCCTGAATCTTTGCGGGCCACAACCGTAAATGGCTCGGGGTGAACGGAAAATACAGCGCGCAGCTCTTCGAACTTGCCATCCGGAAACTGCGTGGGGGCCGTACCATTATAAGCATGATATTGCCAGTCAGACTGGGCAACACCCATATCCAGGTCGCCCGCGCGAATACCATTGATGTTTTTTACGGAGCCGCCTGTCGTATGGGTACATTTAATATCGTGGTCGCTGGTCCCGCGGTTAACCAATTTACAAATTGCGCCACCTACCTGATAGTAAACGCCGGTCTGTCCGCCTGTTCCGATAGTAATAAATGTTTCCGCGCTCGCCGGCGCAGCCGTCAAACTAACCCCGCCGATGGCGGTGACCGCTACCGCAGCCAAGGCAAAAAACTTTCTCATTATATATCTCCTTCACCTATAAAACATGTTGCTAGCAATTTCTTGATCTCCCCTAGCAACGCAATATGCCAAATTCGAAGATTAATCTCCAAAGTCGGCCTTTCCTCTCAATTCCTGGTATAAAGTACCAAAAGGAAAATTCTGCGTTGGAGCAATTTCGCCCTCATTATTATATAACATCCGCCTTGCATTACAGAATATTGCACCAGCGCGCCAATACGTTCCGTAATTTACCGGTCTGGTAGAATAGAACTGCATTGCAGGGTGCAGTTTATTTAAAAGCTCGCGCCAGACAGTCCCCAAAGCCTACCTCCACAACCCCTTGCATGGCAAGTACGCTTAAACACAGCAGCACTTTCAAGCGCGCGAAGTGGGCAAACTGCCAACGATTTCATCAATCACTGTACCCAGTTTATCGACGATTTCCTCGATATGCCCATCGTTGATTATAAAGGGGGGCGCCAGCAGAATGTGATCCCCACGCTGCCCGTCAATTGTTCCCCCCATTGGATAACACATAAGCCCGGCGGCCATAGCCGCGCTCTTTATTTTCGCATGTATTTTGAGGGAGGGATCCAGCGGTTCTTTTGTCATGCGATCTGCAACAAGCTCAATTCCCTGGAAAAGACCGCGCCCCCGTATATCTCCGACAAATGGATTATTTCCAAGCCGAGAAGTTAAAGCTTCGGCCAGCTGCGCCCCACGATGGCGCACATTGGACAGCAAATCATTGTCTTCAATATAGTGCTGTACGGCGAGCGCCGCCGCACACGCGACCGGATGCCCCATATAGGTATGTCCATGCTGGAAAAAGCCTGACCCATTGACGATCGTCGTGAAGATTTCTTCAGAAACAAGCATAGCACCAATTGGCTGATACCCAGCTCCCAGCCCTTTTGCCGTCACCAGGATATCTGGCGCCACGTCTTCTTGTTCAACAGCATAAAGGCTACCGGTCCGGCCCATGCCGCACATCACTTCATCGGCAATAAACAGGACACCATATTGATCGCAAATCTCCCGTATGCGTTTGAAGTAGCCCTTGACCGCTGGCACGGCGCCCATTGTTGCTCCCACGACTGGTTCGCAAATAAAGGCGCAGACATTTTCTGGCCCAGCATCTAGCAATGCTGTTTCAAGTTCTCCCGCGACACGCTGACCAAAATCCCATTCCGTTTCACCGTTCTTCTTTTCGCGATACTCATAACAGGGTGAAATGAGGGGAACCGACATCAGCAACGGTGCATAAGGTTCTCGCCGCCATTGATTCCCGCCCGCTGCCAACGCTCCGATTGTATTTCCGTGGTAACTCTGCCGCCGCGAAATAAAACGGGTCCGGCTTGTCTCGCCTTTCTCCAGAAAATATTGTCGCGCCAGCTTCAAAGCCGCTTCCACCGCTTCCGACCCTCCCGACACAAAATAAACGCGATCAAGATTAGCGGGAGCCCGCTTGACCAGGAAATCGGCCAAATCCTCCATAGGCTGATTAGTGAAAAACCCGCTGTGGGAGAATGAGATCCCGTCAATCTGCTGTTTCATGGCTTTGGCGACTGAGGAGTTGCTATGCCCCAAACAGGAAACTGCGGCGCCACCGCTGGCGTCTAGATATTGTTTGCCGGAGGTATCATAGATGTAAGACCCTTCTCCTCTCGCCGCAACCGGGAGTTCTGCCCGCGGGTTTCGATGGAATACATGTGTCATCGGCCATCTCCGTTCATCCAATAGGTATTATTGTCGCGCAGAGCAGCCTCAGAAGCCTGAAGTTTATCAACGGCTTCCTCACCGAGTTTACTTACGATCGCAGCAACCAGTGCCTGAACGATGGCCATGGCACCGACAAGAGAACGATAAAATGAGGGGCTTCTATTCGCTGCCAAAAATAGATGATTCGCACCAACCGCCAATGGGGAGACGACACTGTCGGTAATAGAGGTCAACTGCGCCCCCACATCCTGAGCCACCCTAGCTGCTCTTACAGTTTCTTTCGTGTAGGGATCGAAGGCAATGACGAGGACTGCATCCCGTTCAGAGATGCAGGAGATTTCCTCGCCATACAAACCTGCCTGCCCCTGAATCAAGCGTGCATTTGGAAAGAAAATACGGGTTGCATAGTGGAAATAGAAGGCGATCGGAAAACATTTTCTTAAACCGATAATATTGACCGTTTCCGCCTTGATGAAGGTTTCGGCTGCCGCCATGATAGCCGCGTCGTCCATTGTCTCAAAAGTGAGCTCTATATTGCGCCTGTCGGCGTCACATATTTCCCGCAAGAGACCAGATCCAGATGTCAGCATCTTGCGCATTTGCAGTTGCCGTGCACGTGCAGCGTAAGAGCCGCCAGGCGCCTCGATCCTATCGCGGAATCTGTCCCGAAAATCGTTAAAATTATTAAACCCCAGCCGCTTTGCGAGGCGTAACATCGTTGGCGGCAAGACATCTGCCTGCGCCGCCACTTCACGCATGGAATAAAAGGCAATGCGGTCTGGACGGTCTAGGGCAAACCGCGCTGCCAATCTCAGTTGCGGACTTAATTGGTCATATTCTCTCTCGATGACCTTAAGTATATCCTGCTGAATATCCGTCATAGGCACCATTGGCTTTTGTATACGCCATCTCAACGAGACGACAATTACCGTCCATTGGAAAGGTAGACTATATATGGACTCCGAAAGATGCAACGATTGAATCAAAAGCCCGTTAAATAATACATTCGGATCATTTATAAGATTTCGGCCATGCATACTCCTTTAGCGATTACCCCGGAGGGTCCGAGTTCAGTTTTCGGAAACTGACGCGCCGGAAGTCACCCGGACTACCGTCAGCATCCGCCGTTCGCCATCACGCGTGTCCCAATAGAAGCTGGCACCCTCTTTCAGGCCCAGCAATGCAACGCCGATCGGTGTCATTATCGAGATTTTCTGGCTCGCGATGTCTGCATCGCCTGGGAAGACAAGCGTCACGGTTCGTTCCTGTCCCGTCGTTCCGTCGCGGTAGGTAACAACATTACCGATCGCCACAACATTAGCCGGCATCTTTTGCGCATTTACGATACGGGCTCTGCCAATTTCATCCAGAAGACGACTGGCCAAAGCAGGGTCCCGCTCGAATGATCTTTCCGCCAACGCTTCCAAGCGATTTAATGACGCGTCACTGATGACAATTTTTGGGCGGCGGGTTGAGATCGGGAGCGAAGTTGAAGTTGTAGCCATGATAACCTCCATTTACTTTAAGTGTATGAAAAAATGTGGAAATTGGTTGAGTACATGCCGAGGCCGCAACGGAAACTGATGTTCTTAAGGAAGCCAAAAGCCTGGCAGTATGAAAATTTCAAACATCAGGAAAAATGGAAGGGCGATTAGCCCCGCAAGTCATAGGTGCCATTCCACGTTAATCTGTATTTAAAATCTACTGACACGAGAGATTTTGGAGCGCAGTCATGCCTCTACTCTGGACGTTTCCACGCTAACTATTCAATTTGAGTGTATTGGGATGCCCCGAGAAGTTAAGCAGGCGCAAACGCGCCTATACCGCCCGGGGAAAAGGGCGGTTCAGAATAAAAAACCGAATATGATCTACATGCGTTCTCATAAGCAGTTAGATAAGCCCGACCTAACAGATAGTCAATGGATATTAGCCCAGTCCCAAAATGATAGGGCTCGAAATGGATGAAAGGTGTGACATCCTAAATCCCAACTCACAGCTTATTTTTGAAGAGAAATGTCGCGAAATTACGTATGGCTTTGATCGCGGGATGGATGCCCGGGCGATAGTCGGTCTGTCAACTGGCTCGACAAGGACCGCACAAGAAGGATAATATTGAATTTGAAATCAAATAATAAGAAGAGTTAGATCATGACCAAAATACTAAACGATACCGAAGTGATTGACAGAATTTTCGCTCATTTGGATGCCAAAACCACCGATGTAGGCGAACGTGTTTGGCGGGAGCCCGTCGAGAGTTATCGGTCTGTGGAACGCTTTAATGCGGAAATCGAGATGCTGCGTCGATTGCCAGTGCCTTTCTGCCCGTCCACAGCGTTGCCGGAGAAAGGATCGTTTGTTGCGCGTACAGCTGCCCTGACGCCAATTGTCGTGGTCCGCGGGGACGACAATGTAGTGCGAGCATTTCGCAACAGTTGCCGCCATCGCGGCATGGCGGTCGCGAATGGGACTGGCTGTGCCCGCGCTTTTGTCTGTCCCTATCATTCATGGACCTATGGTCTGGAAGGCAATCTGAAGCATATTCCCGGGAAAGAAGGATTCCCCGGCGTCGACATGGCGGAGCACGGACTGGTGCCCGTTAAGGCGGAGGAGCGCGGCGGCATTGTTTTTGTCACCCAAGATGCGCCCATTTCCGACGGAGCACTAGATGCTTTGCCGGATATTCTCGACCCACGGCAGGACATGTTCGATCATGGTGAATATGAGGACGAAACAAACTGGAAGCTCATGGCCGAAACATCGATGGAAGGCTATCATATCAAGAGCCTCCATAACCGTACATTTTACCCCTATGGCCTTGACAACGTAAATGTCGTTGAGATTTTCGGAACCAACTCCCGCATTATATTCCCGTTCCGCCGGATCAATAAACTGCGAGACATTCCACGCGAAAAACGGCGTATCAACGGCATGACGACGGATGTTTTCCAGTTATTCCCAAACACTCATCTTTCTGTTCTATCCAATCATACGCAGCTCATCGTGCTGGAACCGGTTTCTCCGACGGAAACACGGACTATTGTATATCGTTTGCGCAATCTCGATGCTGACGGGAATCCTGTCGATTTGGAACTCGCAAAACGGGATGCAGGCTTCGTCAAGAATTCAGGGATTGAGGAGGATCGTGAAGCCGCGCGCTCCATACAGACCGGGTTGAATGCCAATGCCAACAGTCATTTCACTTTTGGGTATTATGAAAAGGCGATCGTCCATTTTCATGAAACACTGCACGATCATCTTGCCAAAGTGACGTAATAGTACGGCCGTCTGGTTTGATGAAAGAATCGGCCGCAGTTTACTAAAATTGGCAATGAATTGACCGCTTTTAAACCAGGTCAATGTCTAAAAAACGGGCCATTCGTTTCGAAACGAAAAAGAAATGATGGTGTGCTCAATAGCTTTTGGTAAATCTGCCAAGGATACTGCCGACAGGCGCCCGGCTTGTCGGCGGTTCGAATCCCGCCTCTGGGCACCAATGCATCCATATCCGATTTTGTCCGCCAGGCCCGTGTTTCAATTGGCGGGAATTCTATTATCCTCGCCCTAGGAGGGTTAATCTCATACTTCTTCGCGCAACAGTCTAAAAAGCAATCGCAATCTGACTGTTTGTTTTCCCGCCTATTGACTATTATTTAATTCTATATCAACATCCCGCCAGCTTTCGGACAGCCAATTAACAAGGAACAAACGTCCCGAAACATTCATAGACATTCCATAGTCAGGGGAAAATAATGAAACTAAAGTCTAAGTTGGCCAAAAGCCTTGCGCTGCTGGCAACATTGTTCACGATTTCTGCATTTAGCGCAAACGCCTATGCAGAATATCACCTCCGTTACAGTGAACTCGGCCCGCCACGCGGCGCCCGTGCTGAATCCCTGAAATGGTGGGCTTCAGAAATTGAAAAGCGCACCAACGGCGAAGTCAAAATCGAATTTTTCTGGAGCCAGGCACTGTCCAAGGGCAAAGAAACCCTGAGAGCGGTTTCTACCGGCCTTGCAGATGCGGGAACCATCATGGGCCCATATAATCCTGCCGAAATGCCGGTATGGAACTACGGAAACCTCCCGTTTGTTGCAGGCGATATTTGGGTTACGCTCAGGACCTGGCAGGATCTGCAGACAACAATGCCGGAACTCTCCAATGAGATGAAGAAAAACGGCATTCATCTGCTGGCAAACTTCACGACGGGCCCGAGCGAAATTGTCTCCAACTTTGAGATTAAGTCATCTGCTGATCTTGACGGTAAAAAAATCCGGGCAACCGCAGGCTTTATTCCGCTTATGAAAAACCTGGGCGCTATTCCTGTCAATCTGGGACATAGTGAAATCTACCAGGCAATGGACCGCGGAACAGTTGATGGCGGTGCTACCTACATGTTTGCGACGCGTTCCTACAAGTTTTACGAAGTTGCAGACTATGTTCTAGAAGTAAACATGGGCCAGATTCTTGGTTACGGCGCAGGCATTAATCTCAAACAGTGGAATGAGATGCCTGACAACATCAAGAAAGTCATGACTGAAGTCAGCGAGGAGTTCGTAGAACATTACTCCAAAGCTCTGATCGAGGATAACGCCTCTGCGCGGGCCGAATTGCTCAAGGGCATTGACGGTAAAGTAATGAAAATCAACACTCTTGATGAAGCAGAGCGCGCTAAATGGAAAGCGGCTGCGGACGAACTGGTTGTTGAATGGAAAGAAAGAACAGAAGCAAAAGGTATTGATTCCCAAAAAGTCATTGATCAATACAACGAAACTTTCGCTAAATACCAGAAGGAGCTCGAAGAAAAGGGCTACCCCTGGAACCGTTAAGCTGTCTTTCACAACTACTTAATCTGGAAAACTAGATGAAAAACAGCTTTCACTATTTCGAGAAATCTCTCGTTCTAGTTGCCGGCGTAGCCGTAATGCTCATGCTTGCAATCACCACATTGTCTGTAATTGGCCGATACGTCATTGGTGCGCCAATACCGGACGATGTGGTGATGAATGAGTTCCTCATGGTGTTCGTGGTGTTTTTGCCGTTTGCCTTTGTTCAGGCACAGCGCGAACATATCATGGTCACCTTATTTACCGACAAATTGTCTGATCGCACAAACCTCGCGCTCGATGCCTTTGGCTTCCTGCTAGGTTTCGCATTCTTTGCGATCATGACTTATTCCGCATTCCACTACTTTCTGGATGCGTGGATCACCGGAAACTATATGGAAGGTCCGCTTGCGCTGCCGGAATGGCCGGTCCGTTTCATATTTTTCGTCGGCATTCTCATGTTTACGCTTCGGTTTGCCATAGACGTGGTCAAAGCCGGGCTAGAGCTCACGAACAGAAAGTAAATTTTTATGGATCCTATTACTCTCGGATTCTGCGGAATCGGCGTACTTTTACTGTTGATTATCATCCGCGTTCCAATCGCCGTATCGCTCGCGGTTGTCGGGTTTGTCGGCCTTATTCTCA
>Ga0098035_1000238_pt1 | contig 28247 bp, 41 predicted proteins | sample 3_EtaG_FD_75046 | JGI IMG/M metagenome (GOLD analysis project Ga0098035, IMG submission 75046) | Marine viral communities from the Subarctic Pacific Ocean - 3_ETSP_OMZ_AT15126 metaG | ecosystem: Environmental > Aquatic > Marine > Oceanic | place: Pacific Ocean | collected 2015-01-07
CCCCCAAAACCACCCCCCCACCAGCACAAACACCAAAAGCACACCCACAACCACACCCCTAATCAGTCTAGTTGGCTTGGGGGTCGGGGCACTCCCCCGCAAGCTCCTCCGTGCCCCGACCACCCGGCGCCAACTACCCTCTCAGAGACTTGCTTGGGGCGCCTTATGGTTGGGTGGCTCTACTTCTGTTGTGGGCGCCCTCTTTCTCCCAGGTTGTGTGTTCAGCCGGGGGGGCCGCGGTGGGTGTTGGCTTTGTTACCCGGCTTCCCCTCGAAGTTTGTCTTTCTTTGCGCCGGTGCCTTGGGTGGGTGTTGGCCGGTGTCGGCGCTGTAGGGATCAGGTATTGTGTCGCCGCGAGCGGCGGCATCTTGGTTGTTGGCGGCCTGCGGCCGCTGGCCGGCCGTGGTGGGTGTCAGCTTGTTGTGCCTGCTGGTCGGTTGGCTCTTTGGGCTCCAGGGTTTGTGGGCCGGCGGCGGGACTTTTGTGGGTGGTAGTCGGTTGGCCGCCGGAAGGGCAAGGACGCGCCGAAGCGGCGAGCGAACGGGTGTTCGGTCGGTGGTGGTGGTCGCGAGCTGTGCGGCTCGGCCCGTCGTGCAGCGCAGCGGCTGGCAGGACGCCGCTGCGATGGCTCCTGGTTTTCGTTACCGGATCGTCACACACACGCGGGCCGGATTCGTCTAGAATCCGTGGTGTCTCACCCACCAGGAAAGGAATCCCGCTATGTCCGAAGACCGCACCGATTGCTGCAACGCTTACCCGACCTACATGGACGACGGCTCCGATGGGATGGCGCTTTGCTGCCGTGTCTGCTGCGCCGAAGTCCCCGAGGTTGACGAACCCGTCACGCTCGAACTCCCCCGGGATCTTGCCGACGGCTCCCCCTACACCGCCGCCGAACTGATCGCGGGACTGTCCAGGAAACTGGAAGGATGCACCGTCCGCTGGGCGTGCACCGGTGGACCGTGTTTCGGGATCATCGTCGCCGCCGACGTTCGCTGGACGCCTCGCCGTTACGTGTTGATCACCGAGCCCGACGACCACTACTCGAGCGCCGAGATCCCCGCCCACCCGTGGTTCGGAGCCGATGGCGCTTACGCCGTCGGCTATTACGACGAGGAGGCCGACGAGTCCCACGGTTGCCGGCCGCAGATCGGGTGGGAGCAGCACGACCACGCCAGCCGCCTCGCCGCCGACGCGGCGCGGTGGCTCCTGGATGCCGAGTTGCCGCGCACCGCTCAAAAGTTCTGACCAAGTAAGCCCCCAACGAAAGGAACCACCCAAATGAACCAGCCCACCCCAAACCGCGAGCGGCCCACGCTGCCGATGCAGCCGACGCCGTCGCACCCAGCCCACCGCCAACCGCTCGAGGAGCACCAGCCCGGGACCGTCACCGTGGACGTGACCTACCGGATGACAATCCCGGCCACCTGGAAAACCGATGGACCGGTAGTGCCGTTTCTAGAAACTGCCGAGGAGCTCGCCACCGTGATAGGCGACGCGTTGACGATTGACGCCGACGACGCCGAGAGCATGGGTTACACCGAGCACAGCGGTTACACCGACACCGGGCAATGGACCGACGGCGAGCCTGTCGCCGTCGCGGTCCGTTGGGTCCGCTGCCAAGAAATCCCCGGGCCGGCCCCGGAGCCGTGGACCCTCCGAGCCGGGTTCGGCATTGCCGACGGACACCCACGCGCCACCTAGCCACCCCACCGGACAGCCTCGGGCGGCTCCCCCTTCCGCCCGAGGCTGTTTCGCGTCCGCCAGGAAATCCGCCAGCCGGCCCCAGCCGTCGCGTGATTCCAGCCCGACCGCCGACCGACGAGAAAGACCCGACAGAAACCAACCAGCCGCAGAAACCCGGCAACAGCCGCGCCGCGCGATACACTGGGCAAGTCTCACCAACCACCAAAGGAACCACTATGCACCCTGGCACCTACGCCCTGGAACTAAACGCGCTGGAGGCTGCCGCCCTGCGCGAGATCCTGCAAGACCCCGAAACCTACGCGCCGCTTCTGTGGATCAACGACGACGACACCGAAACACGCCGCGAGTACCAGCACCCGGAACGAGCCCAGCGCCTCCAAGCCCTCCACCAGGTAACGACAATCCTCGCGACACTCACCGCACTACCGCCCGAGGACTGGTGCCCGCAATGCCGCGGCACTGGTGACATGGGCGGACCCGACGAACTCCGAGAGTGCGAGTACATCGACGAATGGGACGCCGCCTGCATCGCCGGCCGTCTAGTTGACCCCGTGACCGGAACCGACGAAGCCACAATGGGCAACGCCTACAACGACCCCGAAGAAACCACCAACGAAGGAGCCCCCGAATGACCGAGTACCGCTACACCACCTACACCGTGAAAGTCTCGCACCCCGTACACATGAGCGCCGAGGCTGTCGCCGCGGAAGTGTTCGAGGATGGCTGGAACGATGCCGCCGACGCAGACGACTGGGCCGACGGGATATACATCCGCAGCGTCCGCACCGACGAAACCGCCGAGTTCGTGGCCCACGCATGAACGCCCAACCCGTGACCCTGCGCCGCCCCGGACTATGGAGCCTCGCAGAGTTAGACGCCCACCTATGCAACGACTCCAAGACCACGACCACCGCGCTACCGAATGGCCGACCGCGGACCGCTAACGCCACCTGGTGGCCGGCCGTGGCAACGTGCCCGGGATCCTCGAGCGGATGCCGTGCCGATTGCTACGCCGTCACCATCGAAAGCTTCCGGCATGAGGTTAGGCACGCCGCCGAGCGTCGCCGCCAGGATTGGAACCGTGAACTAGCCGCCGGGAATGGTGCCGCCCTCGCCGCGGCATTGATGCGCCGAAGCCGTGACCGCCAGGTCGACCTCGGCGTCACGCGGCCCACGTTCCGCATTGCCGCTAGTGGCGACTGGTGGAGCGCCGCACTAGTGGACGCGTGGCGCGAAGCCGCCCACCAGGTAGACGCCGACGACGCCGAGCGCCTCACCGTGTGGGGATACTCCCGCTCGTATGGCGCCGGCCGGGATTATCTACGCCGCCTACTCGACCCGGACACCGGACTACCGCCCAAAGGCTGGACGTACTACCTGAGCAGTGACCCCAGCATGCTGCGCCGCACCGTAAACGCATTACGCGGCGACGCATACCACGCCCTCCCCGTCGCGATGATGGCCGAAAGCGCCGACGAAGGTCGCCGCCTACTCGAGAAGATCCGCCGCCTAGCCGGCAACGATCCCCGGCGTGCCCTGGTCTGCCCAGTAGACGTGGACGACATGCCGCGCACTGCCCAGGTTCGCGGCACCTACCGTGGCGCGTGTAGCCACTGCCGCGCCTGCCTCCCGAAACACAGCACCACCGCCCCCGACATCATTTTCCCAATCCACTAGGAGAACCATGACCACACGATTAGCCCGCCGCCTCGCGATAGCCACCGCCGTTTTCCTATTCGTCCTGGCCGTCGCATATCTCGAGAACCCCGAAGACTACGAAACGCCCTGTCCGCCTAACGCGGCCAGCCTGCCCATTATGAACGTCGCGCCAGATTGCCGCACGCCGTGAACAACTGGCGCGCGTTCGGAAACTGGAAACTAATAGACCCCGCCGGCCAGGTACTACTAAAGGTCGTCGGGTTCCCTCGCACCGATGGCCGCACCGAATCGATGTGGGTCATAGTCACCGCCGGGACCGACTACGCCGGGACCGGCACCCTGGACAACGTCCCCGATGCCGTGCCCGGGCTCGAGCTGGGCGCCCAGATCCGCTACGGAAACGGAACCGACAGCCGCAAACCCGAGTACCTGGGCCCAGCATGACCACCAGCCGACGCGAAACCGCCAAGGTGCTAGCCCTCGCGTTTCTATTCGTATGGCTAATCGCGAGTTGTATTTCTAACCCGGTCGACCCGCCCACCGCGCTACTAGCGAGCGTTCTGTCGTAGCGCCTCGGCTCGCCCGCCACACCCCCGCCGGCCCCAGCCGCCAGGCTGGGGCCGTTGCGCGTCCCGGCCCCCAACCGATCCCGCAGGAAATGTCAGATACGACCCGGCACCGGCTACCCCAAGGACCACCGCAGCGGGTGAAAGATACCCGACAGTTGCCAGCCAAGGAAAACAGAACAACCCCCCGGCGAAGCCCTCGACCGGGGGGTTGGACTTGTCTCACCGCAGGAACCACCCTGTCGGTACCGACACCCTAGCAGGTTTCGCACTCACAAAGCAGCATCCGGGTGGCGTGTGCACGCTTGGCTGATTCTGCAAGCGGGAGACACTGGCGGTCGCCTTCGGGTAGGCCGCGGGTTGTTGAGTCGTCGGCTCGTTTGGTGGCGGCAACGGTTTCGACCAGGGTTGCCCACGGGGGCCACCATTTGGATTCGCCTGCGAGGCGGTCGATGGCTCGGGTCACTGTGTCGAATGTGTAGGTGGGTTCTTGGAGGTAGCTGCGCCAGATGGAGATGGTGCCGTCTGTGATTGTTGTTTGCGGCCAGATTGATGAGATGCGGAACAGGATCCGGTCGGCTTCGTCGCCAGTCATAACTGCCGGTGCTGTTCTGCGACCAGGTCGTCGCGTGCCCCGTCGAGTTCACGGGTGACCTCGTTCGGGTCGTCCGCCGTCACTGCGGCACGTTCGCCACGGGCGAGGCGTAGTTCCCATGCTCGCCCCTCTGGCGTGGTGGCGCAGCCGATGCTGATGGCGGCGTTGTGGCCCAAGCTGGGGTAGCGGCGTTTGAAGTAGGCGATGCGTTCGTGTTGTGTCATGGCGTCAAGATCGGCGTCAGTCATCGACACGTTCCAACAAACAGATACGCACCACCCGGTCATCACGATCCGGTGCCCGGTCAACATGCCGAACTGAAATAGACGCAGCGGGGACTTTCATCCAGGCTGCGATGTCTCCGATGGACAGGTAGATGCGATGTTCGCGGGTGTGGCGGGCTACTTCATGGTCAGGCATCAGACAGCAACTCCAACGCCAACTCGGCTTGTTGTTGGCAGCATCCGTTGCCGAGCATTTTCAGCATGGCTGTGCGTGATAGGCCCAGGTCGCAGACCCAGCCTTCCGGTAGTCCGAGCATCCATTCCACAAACCACGGGTTCAATCCTCGGTCGTCGACTGGGGCGGGGGCTGGTCGTCCAAGGATGTATTCCCATCGTTGGATTGCAGGTTCATAAGGACCGAAGCGGTGTGCGGGGCGTGATCTGTCCGACGCTTCTCCCAGTCTATGTTCGGGCCGAACACCTTCGCGTCGACTGAGGTCGGCGTCGGTAGTAGCCGAAGTATCTCGATCTCCAAACTCGCCCCGTGTCCGTTGCCGTTGCCGTGACGTTCCTTCATCTCGTCGGTCCAAGAGTCCCACTCCTCGGGCGTCTTGCCTCGGCCCATGTCGTTCACTACCGGCGTCGGCAGCAGGCGCGCTATCGCGTTCTCCAGGTTCTGCGGCTGATCGAGCGGCCGTATCCACGGCTTCGAGTTGCGGGGTTCGGCGTTCTGCGCCCGAGGCGTTGGCAGCAGCGCCGCTGCCGTTCGTAGATCCAACCCCCCGTCGCCGTGAACCCCCGGCCCGTTCGTGTCCGAAGTCCGAGGCGTCGGCAATGCGGGCAACGCAGAACCATCGCGCACGCTTATGAGGAGCGCCGGCGTCGCTCGCCCGGACAACACCCCATCGGATGTCGTCATACCCCATGCTGGTAAGCGTTCCAATGACTCCAGGCCCCCCCAAAGTAAGATGCCCTGCAACATTTTCAAGCACGACGACTCGGGGTCGTAAAACGCCAATGGCGTCAGCGATGAAGGCGAAGATGGCCCGGTCATCATCGTCGCCCTGCCGTTTGCCAGCGTGTGAATAAGGCTGGCAGGGGTAGCCCGCGCAAACCACATCCACCGGCTCGACCTGCCGCCAATCGAGAACGGCCGTTAGGTCGCCCAGGTTCGATACGCCGGGGAACCGGGCAGCAAGCACCCGGGCGCAGTCCTTGTCGAGTTCCGAATGCCACGCCACCGTTGCGTTGAAATGGGCTGCGACAGCAAGATCCAAACCGCCATAGCCGCTGCAAAACGACCCGATCCTCATGCTGCACCACGTTGCGCCGCCCGTCTTTCCGTTTGCAACCGGTACCGGTTCTTGTCAGCGCACCGCCTCGAGCAGGTCTTCGACCCCAACCGTGTCGGCGCATACTCGCATTCACAAATGACACACAACGCCGACTTTGGAATCAACTTTCGGCGGGTACGCGTCCTTTGCCTACAAGATTGCCCACCCCATATGCCGAACTCTTCGTTTTGTGTCGCTGCCCACTCGCCACATTCTTTTATTACTGGGCACGACTCGCAAATCTTTAGGGCTTTCAAGATGTTGCCGACGCCTGCTGTATTGGGAAAGAAAATGGTGGGGCTGGTGTCGCGGCAGGCTGCGTTGTCGTGCCACTCGGGTTGCTGCCAAACCGTGGTCACGGCGCACACTCCTCGCAGCCGTCGCATCCGTCGCCTGCACATTCGCAGTCATCGAAAACGGTTAGGTATTCGTCTAGGCGGGCGTTGAACCATGCTGCTTCGCTGATGTTAGTCACGGCGCACACTCCCAGTGTGACCAGCCGCCCCCCGCACGATCCACCAAGAACCTCGCCGCCTGTGTCGCCTGCACCGGATCCAACCGGGCCGCAGGATCCGGGTCCACGCCGGCATCCTCCGCTACCCAAACCCAGGTTCGTTGAATGAACTGAAACAGCCCAGCGGCACTCTTCGTTTGCGGCGTCTTGTTCTTCGCCCCGGTCCAGATCGCATCCGGGTTCCACGACGACTCGCATGCCACCACTGCTGCCGCATACTCGTACTCGTCGCCCGGGAAGAACTCCCGCACAATGCCCTCCAAGTATCCACGGGTCACCGGCTCAGGCAGCGTCGTCGGAACGGCCGACACCTCCTTGTCTGTGGTTGTGTCGGTTGCCCGAACCGGTGACCCGCTTTCGTCTAACAAATCCAAGTGTGGACCGGCGGGGATTCGAACCCCGGTCCCGTCCACCACCTCCACCGCTGGACCGGCAGAAGGTGACGGACGGTCGAACCCGACTGTTCCGGCCCATGCAAGCGTCGTCGTAGTAAGCGGGGGCAGCACCACCTGTCGGGCTAGCCGCAACCCGAGGTTCTCAACGGTCACAGCATCCAACGGGACCGATACGCCCGCTGGAATGCTGTATGGGGGAAAACCGGAGATCCCGGCAGTGCTGCCCCCTTGGCTGGACTCACCGAACAACAAAGCAGCGGCGAGCATGGCGAACAAGCCGGCGACGACGCCTAGCCACTGGATCATCTCGTTATCTTCCAGGTTTGCTCGAGGATGCGGCGCGCAAGATTGACCGCAGCGTCAGGCGGCATGACGAATGAGCCCATTGGGCCAGACGTATCTGTCCCCGGCGGCATCGCCGTCAACGCGACAAGCGGCCCGTGTTCGTTGTCCCAAAACCCGTAGACCTGGATGTCGCATTCCTCCGGGTTGTCGGGCACCATTTCCGACGGGCCAGTCATGCTGCTTCCTCGTCGGGAAGGATGTTCCAAACCTTCCCGGCCCAAACCCCGTACTCGTTGCCCCGCCGTGCCGCTATATGGCATGGCCGGCGGACGGGACATCCATCGCAGAAGCTCTTCGCTAGTTCGAGGTATCCCGGGTCGTAGAAAATCTGGACCGGTTCGCCGCGGCACGCCGCTTGGAGTTTCCATTCAGCCGCTCTGGATCGCCGCATTTCGCACCCGGAGAATCGCTGCCTGTGTCGGAGTCATCTGAGCCTCCGACCGCTTCTTCTCCTCACGGTGCGCTATATCAAGCGCGGTTTGAAACGCTGATGACCCGTCGGATCGTGGCGCCTTGAAGTTGTAGGACCGCTCAAGGGCGGCAAGGATGACCTCGAGAGGCCAGCCGTCCTCAACGGCTTCTGCTATCCGGCGCTTCACAACCTTGGCCCGCGACTCTGTGTCGTAACCGGGGCGGCATTCGGGGATGGACCGCCAAGTCGTGTAGAGGCGTTCGGCTATTGCCACCGGATCAGAGTACTGGATGTCGCCACCGAACAAGTCAATCGCCATGCTCGGCACCTGTCTCAGCGATTGACCCCAAGGCCCGCAACATGATGTCCTGCGCCTCGAGGCGTTGCGTCTTCTCCCTCACCTCAGCGATCACATCCTGGTAGCAGCCGTCGAACTGGTCCCACAACTGCTCCTGAGCATGCAACTGGTGTAGAGCAGCAAGCAGCGACTTCTCCGTCTGATGCAACTCCTGTAGCAGCCGTAGCCGACCCCAAAACCAGCGTCTAATCCGCTTCACCCCCTTACCCCCCACCTGGTCGCACGGCGACCGTTGTCCTGCCTTACTTCATCCACTGCAACGATGAACCCGAGGCGCTCCAGCTCGATGCGCCTCGGTCGCTGCGTTGACCCGTCCATGAACAACCCGTCCTGCATTTGACGATCTGTGGCCGGCCCGTTAGCGATCAGCCACCCCAGCAGTTTGGCACGCAACCCGCCGACTTGGGACACAATCGCCATCGCTGCTTCCGCCGAGGTACGCGACCCGGGGGCAAACGGCAACGCTGGTTGGCCGTTCACGATAGCATCTCAGCGAACTGGCGGAGCGAAACCACCACGAACGAGTCCTCAACGGGTCGCCCGGGGGACTTCACAATCGCTGCACCAAACGGGACACCGAGGTTCTCTGCCTCTGCCTCTGCTTCGGCCACGAACTTTGCCAGTTTGAACTCGCGGGTCGCCTTGCATTCAATCGCCCAGTCGGGAATGCCGGAAATGTCGCCACGATCCTGGTTGCCGTAGAGAACCATGCGGTCAATGAGCCACGGCAACCGTTCGTTGAGATAGTTGGCGACAGCCCGTTCGTAACTGGTGCCCTTCTTCTTCGACGGCGAACTCACGACACCTCCTCCAATGACAACTCGAAGCCTGACGCCGACTCTTCACTTTCCCGGCTCACAATCTGCGAAGCCCGACACGACGTTTCGCACGCATCGTCTAGCACCAGCCGCCCGTTAGCCGACACCAACGCTCCTGTGACCTCCCAAACCTGGAGTTCGGTTGAGAACTTGATCCGGTTGTTCAGCGCCTCCGTTACCGCCCGTGCGATATGGATGTGTTGCCGCACCCGCAGTTCGGCCTCGTCTGCGACGATGGCACGCCGCTCAATCTCGTCGTAGTAGCCCATCAGAACGGCTCCTCGTCATCTGCGAACACGGTTGCCTGCACGGCACGGGCCTCGTCGGTTACCTCAGCGGAACGCTCCGAACGCTGCCGGCGGTCGCCCACATCCTGGTTCGACTCGACCTTCGTCACCTTCGCATAGGCGTAGGTAAGCGACGGGCCGATCTCGCTGACGCCGATCTTCATCTTCCGGCGAGTTTCGCCTTCTTTGTTCACCCACTCGTCCTCGCGAAGCAGCCCGTCGAAGACGACACGGTCACCCTTGGACAACGAGCTGGCGTGGACGTTTTCCGCGACATCCTCCCACACCTCCAAGTCGATGAACAGTTTGGTGTCCTTGCCGTTGTAGGCGGCTACACGCACTGTGCAGACAGCCTTCCCCCCGGGGGTGTGACGCACTTCCGGGTCTGAAACTACGTTTCCGTTGCCGTGTACACGAATCATGGCTACTTGTCCTCCTTGGCTTGTTGGGCTTCTAGTTCATCGAGGCGTTGTTGCACCAACTCAATGTCTTCCTCGAGGGTGATGTCGGATGCTTTGGCGATGACGCGGCCAAGCACCTGCGATGCGACTCCACGAAGGTCGGCGCCGGACAGGCCAAGATCCTTGCCTCTCTTCGCAAGCGCCTTCAACGAGGCTCCAACGTCGGCAGTGGCGGCAGGAGCAGGGTCACCCCGGAGGTCTTGGGGTCGCTGCTCGTCAGCCGCTGCTCCTGCCGCCTTCTCCTTCACGAAAGTTGAACTCAACGACTCGTCATGCGTCGCCAGGTAGAGGCCAACGCCGAACGCCTGCAACGCCTTCTTCAAGGCATCCGACACTGCGCCCTTATAGTCGTGGCCCATGTCGAGAATCTGGCCGTCGCGGCGATGCTTGATCTCCTGCCCGCCAAAGCCATCGCGGTCGGAGATCCCGGGCAGATTGACGCGTACATGGGCGATGATCCAACCGTCGACAACCTCTGTTGAAATCACCCGGTACGACCAGTCCAAGCCCAGCACCTCGTTGGTGCGGGCAATCACTGCCGACACTGGGATGTACGTCAGGGTCGTGCCGCCCTTCTTCAACGACGACTCGGTTGACTTCGGGAACGGTGCCGCCAACTGTTCAAGTACGTCGCTCACGACGACACCTCCTCGCGGCCCAACGCCTGTCGGATCGCATCCGACGCGTGCCGCAGGTCGTCGGCACGATCAATGCACAGTTTGTCCAAGACGTAGTAGTCCGACAGCGGGCTGGTTGCCTCGAAGACATGAGTGCGACCAAAGTTATCGTCCGGTAGCCAGATGGTCACGACCCTATGCGTGTCCCGGTTGCCACCCCGGAAGTCGTCGCAGGGCAGGGCAGCGACGAACACGACGTAGCGGTAGCCATTCCCGGGTTGGTAGTCGAGCATCTCGCTCACGACGACACCTCTCTTTCTGCACCACACATGGGGCACTTCTGCCCATACTTGACCCACAAGCCCTTACCAACCCAGCCGCCGCAAGCACTGCACTGGTCGAGCCGCCGTTCAGCCCTGGTCGTCGCCGGCTTCGTCGTCATAACGTCACCCCCGCCTCTTCCACCTCATCAACAGGCGGCTTCCAGTTCGCCCGCACAGTGCCCGACGCAAACTCAACCGGCATCGCCTCCGTCGGATGCACAGCACACAAATCCCGATGCCAACAGTAACGACAGTTCCAAGGCTGACCCTTCGACGCCTTCTCCGTGATATAAGGCGGCGGCGCATCCACTAGCCCGAACCCGGGAACGTCACGGGCAGGCACTACACCTTCCTTGACCTCGTCCCACACGGCCTGCAAACGCCACAGTTCAGCCATGCCGATCTGCTCAATCGTCTGACCGTCGAACAGAACCGACGGGTTGCCGTTCTCGTCAAGCAAGTCGTTGCCATGCTCGTCCTGCTCGACGGCTGGGCCATCCATCCGCCACCGCCACACCAGCAACTGCCCCGGTTTCGCACCATCCCGGTAAGAGCCTTCCTTCGCCAGGTAAACAAGCCGGATCTGGTCAGCGCCGAGGCCCAGTGCGTACATGGCGGCTTGTTGCACATGCTCAATCTTCGGAGCGTTGGCCTTCTTCGCAAGTCCGAACCCGAACGACGACTGTGTCTTGTACTCGTCCACGACCTTGTCGTCGCCTAGCATCCAAACGCCGTCGGCGTGGCCCGACAGGTCAAACCCGAGGGAACGGCAATCGACCTTCACTTCCGATTCGAAATCCGGCCACATGGCATGCATGGCCTCTTGGAGGAGTGCATGCATGGCGTTCCCGATGCGGAACGCAATCAGCGTTGCATCATCCGGCAGGTTGGACGGTGGGATACGCGCTATTTCAAACGCGGCCACCCGTATGCAGCCACCGGCCTGTGACCCACGAAGCGGTGTCCCGCACGCCGTCGGCTTCGGACCTTCCGCCTCACGTTGAAGACGCAGAAACGTCCCAACGGTGCTGGACAGCAACCCGGCTGTGGTTGATTCGTCACCCATATGCTCTGACCTCCTTAGAGCTTGATGTGGAGGTAAGAGTAACGGAGGGGTGTGACAGTGTCAACTACCTCATAAGCGAGGCACTGTTCGGGTCACCGAACCGCTTGGCGAGGAAGCCCTTGACGACAGCGAGGCCGGCGGCAACCGCAGCCACTGCGGCAGCCTTAGCGCCCGCCATGTCACCGACTGTCCAGGTGGCGAGAAACACCTGCGCCATTGTCGCGATGCTGCGTTCTCCGAGATCCTTCAAGTGGGTCATGCCCATTTCTCCTTTTGCTTGTCCATCACGAAGATGGGTGATTGAACGGTCACGCCGTGTTCCGGGGTGACCAGCCACCACGCTTGCTGCGGCGGCTCGTCGGGAAAGTTCATAATGGCCGCGAACTCGTCCGGGCCTTTCGTGCAACCGTTGACGATCAAACCAGCCGAAGCCGCCTGTACGAGCTGGTGCCAATGCCCGATGACGAGAATGTCGTGGGGGCAGTTGACCTGCTTGCGGGCACGAAGCCGCATGATCGGAGGCCAGATACCGCCAATGCCTCCACCGCCTTTCACCTGGTCGCCGTGTGTAAGCAGGTGTCTCGTATTGTAGACGCTGAACAAGCAGTCAGCAGATTCGCTGATCTGCCATGTGATTCGGTCGTCGCCGGCAAGGTGTGTTGCCGTGGTGGTAACAAGCAGCCAGTCGAGGTTGTCGCGAACCCGGCCCTTCATGCGTGGCTTGCGGGTCATGCGGCCGTGGTTGCCAACCACCGCAGGACAATGCACGGTGCCGAAATGGTCTGCGAGTGTCGTCACCGTTGCCGCCAAACGGCCTGCCCAAAAGACAACGGTTTCTAGCGCAGAGCATTCGTTTGACTCGCGGAGTTCCTCATGGATCAAACCAGAAACCAGGTCGCCGCCGAGGATAAGGACGAGTCCCTCGATGTTGACGCCGGCAGTGTAGTCGCGGGCCAACTCGATGGTCTTGTCGGTGAAGCGGCGTAGGCGCTGTTCGGCAATGGTCCGGTTGTAGCATCCGCGGCCATCCATCTCGACAGCGGACACGACTTCGTCCCAATGTGTGTCCGACAACATGGAGCAAACAATGGCCTTGCCTCGCCCGGGTCGTTTCGGCACCAACCAGTTCGGTGGATCCATGCCAGCACACGCTTCGTACACATCGACACGAACCTGAAGGTCGTCTACCCGATGGTGAGCCTGCTCGAGTTGGGCCTTCGCTACAGACAAATCGGTCTTCGCAACCGCCGCCTGCTTTTCCGATGCTGTCAGGCGTTCAACCAGTACCGCTGTTTCGGTGAACTCGTCAAGGCTGGTCACAGCCTCACCCGGGTAGAGGTCAAAGCCTTCACCTTCGCAACCGTTGCATCCTCGTACCCGAGGGACTTCAACCAGCGGACAACAACCGAAGGAGGCGCCTGCGATTCCATGATCTGTTCAACGACATGGGCGTCCAACTGGTCGACCCAACGGCGGGGTCGCCCCCTACCTGCTGCGTCCCACTGGACGAAGTCTTCTAGCCCTGCGGGCTCGTCAACATCCTCACCAGGCATGTACCCTCCCACCAACTGTTGTCATCCGAGAACCGCAGGGGTTGCAGTTCAAGGTCTTCGACAGTGACCGTGTCTGTGCGGCCGGTGCCTTCCTCGTAGGTGACTTCCGCTGCGGAAACCACCAAGGTTCTCAAAGCATTGTACTCATCGAGCGTGTCGTAGTACGCGGCAGCACCGGCACCGCCAGAGGTTGTGACCATGCCTTGGAGGACCAAGGGGGCGATGATCTCTTCGATGCGTTGCGGTTGCGGGCGGGCGTGAAGGGACCAGCGTTCAAGTATCGGCCCGGTGGTTGTGTCGCTTGCATCTCTGGTCAGCGTGAGTTTGACTTCGTACACTTCGGCGGTTGTTGCCCCGGTGTAAGCCGTTTCGGCCTGCGCTGCGGCGACCGCCAACGCAACCGATGCGTTCGTATCGTCGGTCACGGTGATGGTTACAGCACCCGTGACACCCTGTGTGACGCCGCGGTAGTCGAGGGCATCTTGGTAGTCGCGGGCAGTCGTGTAGTCCGTTGGAGAAGCCAACGTGTTTTGTGCAGCGGTGAACCGGCCAGAGGTGGCTCGCAAAACCTTCTTGGCGACTGTGCCGAAGCTGACGAGTCCAACAGTGACTTCCCCGGTGGCTGCAAGATCGCCGCTTGCATCCTCCCCGTACAGTTCGCCCGACGAGTCGGTGAAGAACAGTTTCGAATCGAACACCTCGAGCGACTGGACGTTGCCGTATGACCCGGAGTCAAACGCCAGGAACTTGGAGTAGGCCGGGACGAGTGTGTCAACGAACTTGACGAGGTCCGCCTTCCAAGTGTTGCCGTTCGTGGTCCCCCAGTAGGCGTATCTGCCTACGATGCGTACCCCATACGCTGCGCCGCCGTCGTCAATGACCGGGCCGAGGGACACACTGAACTGGTCTTGGCCGCTGATGACGCCGAAGCGGACACCTGCGCTTGTGCCAACGACCATGACCTCACCGAATACGTCGATGCTGAAAGGCCCGGTGAAGGTTTCCCCCACGGGAAGAACCGCCGCTGGCACCGGGTAAGTCAACGCCCCGTCGGTGGCGGACACGCTGATGCCGTAAAGGATGCCTTGCCCGTTGTCGTTGTATCCGGCGTAGATAGCGGTCGGTCCACCCTTGATAACTTTGCAGGTGCCGGTGAGGGTCTTGTCGAATGTGAGTACCGTCCCCGAGCTGTTGAGTTCCACGATGCGGCCACCGTCAGCGGACAGCAGCCTGCCGTTGGCGAACTCGATGACATCGCCGGCAAACGATCCAACCGTGGACGCTGTCGTCACGTTAGACACGGTGGCCTTCTTCACCGCCGAACCGATGGTGGCGTAGACGGAAGCCCCGTCGGATGTCCAGTCCTGGATGGTGCCACCCATCGGCGTCGCAGCCGGGGAGTACGAACCAGCGTCCACATCCGGGTCACCGTATTTCAGGTCCGTCCCGTCAGAAAAATAGAAGACTGTGCCGGCGACGACGCGGGCGTACAGGTTCGAGTTTGACCCGGTGGCCTTCTGCTCGATTGCCTTGCACAGGCTGATCTGACCCTCGGTGAATACGTCCACGTTTGCCGACGTATCGAACCGGCGACGGTCAGCGTCTGCTATGTCGTAGTGGCGTTGCCCACTTCCATACGACCAATCGGTTTGCGAACGAATCCACTGGCCTGCCGACGAAAGGGTGTGTTCACCCACATCGGTTGATGTGTCGCGCTGCTCACGCTGCGCGGGGATAGTCCTACGCCGATACCCGGCCGTATCAACCAGGTACTTGCGCCCGTCAACCGCAACGTCGAATCCGCCAGCGACCATGACCGGCTATCGGCCGCTTCGATGCCATGTCGTGGGATACATCTGTGCAAGACGAGCTGCTTCGGATTGGATGCGTTCCTGCCGGCGGAACCTGAGATCCCTCATCGACGCCGAGATAGCCCCGGGGGGTACTTCCTCCGCCCGACGAACAGGAGGCTGCTGGGTAATCGACTCGCGGGCAATCGGACGGAAACTCATAATGGCAAGCGCCGCCCCCATAGGTGGCAAATCGTAAGCTTCAGCATGGAGGCCCACCGCAGACAATGCCGTAGACGAATCCGTCAACGCCGTGAACCCAGTCGTGTACTCCACCCGAACCGTTTGGCCCGCCTCGGGAAGATCCTGCAACACAAGCGCCACCCCCGACGCAAACGCCGAGGTGTCCCGGTTGCGTTTCACCGTGAAGCGTCGCACCTCTGGCTCAGACAAGTCCGACGAGGTGTGAACCCAGGTGACGCGACGCACCGCCAACGCATCCACAGCAAGGTTGTATCCGTCCTTGGTGGAGTTGTAGGTGAACGTCGTGGTCTGCATCTGGTATAGACCGTTGCGTGGGCTGGACAGGTCGTTGAGGTCGTCGTTGACGGCGTCGAGGATCATGTGCCCCGGGTACTGCGGGTTGGAGCGGATGATGTCCGTGGAGGTGTGTGCCGCTGCGGTGGAACCGCCGTAGCCGCGCATCACCGACACCGTTGTTCCGGCAACGGCCGTGACGTACATGAGTTCGGTTCCGATCTCGATAACCGACCCGGTCACAATCGGGCCAGTGTCGAACTCGACAGTCAACTGTGCCGCACCCACAAGGATGTCGCCATTGAGCCGGTTGAGTGGTTCGACAGTGCCGCCGAGAAGCAAATCCCGGGTCTTGTCAATCCATACCTGTGCAGTCACGACGAGTCACCCACGATCTCTACCGCTTCCTTCCTGGTTGCGTCGTCGGTGATGATCTGCCCCGTTTCCACCTCGAACTTTTCGGCTGCCCGAACCTCGAGATCGGCGGCACCCAGCACATTCCCCGGCTGAAGCCCGTCGTCTTTGAGGCGCTTGTACGCCTCCCTGTCCCGCTCGAGGGAGCGTTCCACCTGACGAGGCCGGTTGCCCTTCGGCTGGAATGACACAGACCGGGCCTTCTCCCCGAATGTCAACTCTTTCTTCTCGGTCATGCCGCGATCCTCTCTCCTACTTCCATATCGTACCCGGCGGCAACCAACAGGTCGGATTCCGCATCCGTCAAGTCAGGGCTGTCATGCCCGCCGTGGATTGTCCTCGTAATAGTAGTTGCATCAGCCGGGTAGTCGGTAGTGACAGTCGCATCGGACACGATCCACACGTTGACCCCACGATCACGGGGTGTGTAGAAACGGGCAAGACGATTCTCCGCCGACAACGGGTTGAACCATGCCTCCCCCTCAGCGAGCCTGTTGCCACCAGGAGTCGTGTTGGTGACTACATGCCGGCCAAGTCGCAACACACCAACACCAGAAGTAGTCGTCACCGGATCCACTAGAACATCGGCTGTTTGACTAACCGTCGGAACTGGTGACGCAGCCACGCCAGCGACAACGCCAGCAGCGACATCAACAACGCTACGAGCGGCCACAGACGGAACCGCCGCCACCCCCGCGACAGTACCTGCCGCGACCGCAACGGTCGATGCAACGGTGGCATCACCGACGGCCCCGACGCCAGCAACCACACTGCCGCTGACAACGGCAGCACCGGCAACTGTTGGCGACAAGACCGCGGCAGTAGCAACAAGCGTGGCCGGGGCAGCGATTGCGCCCCCGGAAATAGTCGGCGCTGGGATCCCAGCCGCGGAGGAGAGAACGGCTGGGGCCGCAAGGGCCGACCCGGAAACGACGGGTGCCCCGACCCCCGCCACCCCGGCCACAAGCGCGGCAGACACGGCAACCGTCTGTGACCCCTGGTAGGTGGTCGACGCTTGCCGATAGTCTCTGTCACTTTGATAGTCGAGTGCTGACAACTCAACCCTTCTTCTCGATCAGTTTGTGATGCTCCTCATGGACACGGGTCCATACGGTCAACCCGGTCACATCGTTCTGAACAGTGTCGACCTTGCCCTCGAGCCGGGTCAAACCGTGGGTGACCATGTTGTGCTGTTCAGTGTTCTCTGAGCGGAGCCGATTCAAAACGACGCCGAACAAGCCGGTCACCAACGCTGCCGCAACAACGCCGAATGCCCCGACCCATTCGGCACCCATTACCCGAACATCTGCTTCCACGTTCTGCGACCAACAATGCCGTCTGCGACAAGCCCGTTGGCACGCTGCCAAGCAACCACCTTCTTCTTCGTCCCGGGGCCAAAGATGCCATCTATCGGCGTTGCGCCAACAGCAGCTTGAACCCATTTGACTGCGTAGCCGCGCATCCGGGGGCGACGCAACCGCAACGCCTTCACATAAGGCGGCGGTTTCAACACCGGGATCGCTGCCGGTTCGTCAGGAGATTCACCCTGGCCCGGGTGCATTTGGGAAAGAACCGCGTAGGCGGATTCGCCGGGGCAGTTCGTGGACTTCACATCACGGTGGCCGTGGATCTGGAACCCGGGGGTGATCTTGTTGCTTGAAATCCCGTGGGCGATCAGTTCACGAATCGCGTCGATAGCGGCCTGCGAAATCTGCTGCTTGGTGGTGTCACCGATGACACAGATCGCATACGAGTCTTTGTTGTGGTTGCGGGTTGCCCCGCCACGGTTGTCCCAGCCTCGCAGCTCGTACACCCGACCCGATTCGACGCCGACAGCGAACGAGTACGCAATGTCGGACCATCGGCGGGTTTCGACATGGTGCCGCTGGTAGGCCCGTAGTGTGGCGGCTTCGCCTTCTTGGCTGTGGTCTTTGAGTTCGACTGCGCCGTGGTGGATGAAGACGTTGTTGACGGGTGTCAGGTGGCGGGTTGTCCAGCGGGGCGGCTTTGCGCCCCATTCACTCCGCGGGATCGGCAGCATCGGAATCCATGAATCCGGCTGTTAGCCGTTCGATCTCGGCGGCTTGGGCGGCGATGGTGGCACGCATGTGGGCTTTGTCTAACTCGTTGCGTCCGTCGGGCGTGTTTCGGAGTTGGGCGATGATGTCTTCCACAGTGACCTCCATTACTCTGCTGCCTCCCACTCGGGATAGTCCTCAGTTGCCGGTTCACCTTCATACTCCACGATGAGATAACCGTCGTCGTCGCAGATCGCACCTTCGGCAGACTTCATATGATCGTCCTGCCGCTCACCAATCACCATCCATGAACACACCGCGTCAGCCGTATCGGAAGTGATTGTCAACGTCTTGCCCGACAGGGACCACTCCACCGCGTTGCCCGATGAGGCGACCATCGCCCACGAGTTCCGGTTCAAAGCCTCCCATGTTCCGTCGGTCATGCCGGATACGGCATCAAGGTCAACGGTTGCCGTACCACTAGACAAAGTGGCAATCCCACGGTAGATAAGGTCGGCCTGCGGTCCCTCGATGAATGAGTGGCGGAGCCGCCAGTCGCCGCCCTTGGTCGGGTGGGCGATGTCGAACGACCCGGACCCCTTCGACAGCGAGCCACCGATAGAAACGGCTCCTGCCGCGGTGATTCTGAACCGATCCGCGGAGCCTGTACGGATACTGAACTCGCCCGGTCCCATGATCGCAAGGTCGATAGTCGAATCGCTGGTCGATGTCACATCCGGTGGCGACCCGTCAGAGTCGTACAGCGAAATGTGCCAATACAAGTCCAGATTGGTGTTATAGGGTTGGTCGTTTGACATTCCAAACTGGATCATCGAGTTCCATGAGTAGTTGGATGCCGTGCTGAGGTTCAACAACGCGGAAGGCCAGTCGTTATATTCCACCGGTGACCCTGCCGTGCCTGTCCAGTTCTTGATATGGACGGGGGCTTGGACTTGAAGGTTCGGTGACCAGAGCGTGTAGTTGATGAGATCGCCGCCAGCGGAGTTTCCTCCTACTGAGATTTGCGCCGTTGTATCAGCAATCGTCATAGCGTCGAAAGTGCTGGACCCAAACGAACCGCCACCGCCAGACTTGAACACGGACAGGATCATGCCTGTGCCGTACTTGTAGCCGTAGCCGAAACTTTCGTTTGTTGCACCCGAACCCATACGGACGAGCGCCAAGTCGCCAGCGCCATTCCAACCATCTGGACCTTGGACGAACAGGTTACCGATGACGTTTGCTTTCTCAGTCATCGTGCCGGTGCCGAAACCGGCGCTGCCCGTAACCTCCAACGTCGAAGCCATATCCACCGCGCCGTCGATGTCTACGATGTCAAAGTTCGCCGTGCCATCAACGTCAATATCGCCTGCGATGTCCAACCCTGCCGCACCAACAAGTTGAAGATCATCAGTGGCCTGATTCCACTTCATATAGGCACCGTCGGTAGCGCCATAGCAAACGAGATCCACGCCAGTGTCATTGACCCCAAGGGTGACCGTCCCCTTGAACGTCGGAGAAGTATCCCAACCCGACGTACCAGTACCCGTCCCCATAAACACCGCATCAGCAACCGGCGTCGAAGCCCCCGTACCCACCTTCGCCTCCAGGGCCAAAGCAGCACCATGCACATTCACATGAAGTTCGTCATGTTCGAAACCAGACGCGTCCATATCCGTAGTCGAACTGATGTCAGTACGAAGCGTCCCGCCGGCAGTATCCAGACTCGTCGGGAATGAGGTTGCCATCAGTCAGCCTCCTACGGCGTCAAATCCAGCGTCCAAATACCAGACGCGTTCCAGGTAATCGAGAACGTCCCGTTCGCCGACGAATAATCCGCGCCAAAGTTGACGAGACAAATCAGCTTGTCGCCCGACAACGTGTCGTCATAGATGACCGCCGCCCGGGCATTCGAAATCGTGGACGTAGACCACGACGAATCGGCAGCATCGAACTTGATCGTCCCGGACGAACCCGTCAACGTCACCGAAGTCAGCGCCACCCCGCCGGCCGAGTAGGCCGTACCCGAAACCTCGTTGCCAGACAAATCTGCCCACTCGTCATGGGTGTCAAAGTCGGGCGTCGAACTGTTGGTAATCATGGCGCACTTGAACGTGTCCGACGCCGTGTCCACAGCGAGCTGAGTCCCGTCCAGAATGTCTAGAAATGTGGGCACAAAAAGGCCCGAGGCTGTAACAGCCATTACGAATCACCATCCTTGAGTACGCGGAGATCAACGGACTCAGGGGCGACCACCACATCAACCCGACCGTCCCAATGCTCAGTACGGACCCCACCTGGTTGACCATCGTCGCGCCGCACAGGCGTCGACTTCTTGGTCCCACGACGAGTCAGAATCGCCACAGACGAGTACCGGCCCATCACCGGCTCCTCGGCTTGCGCGGTTTCCGTACCTTGTAGCCCATCATCTCCTCCCGATGAGTCATCGCCCCCCCGGCCCGTCGAAAGCCGAGGGAGCGAAGCTCACGGTGTGGTCACCTTCGGCTAACTGTTGTCCCCGATGGTGGAGGTTGTCTCGATGCGGTACAAAGCCTCACCGCGGAAGACCCCGTAGCCGCACATGGCGTACCAGCCGATGGGCTGGAAGCGCCGCAGGCGATCCGTGACCGGGCCAAACTCGACAGTCGGATCGGGTCCGTACATTGTCGAGTAAGCCTTCGCGATGGCCTGCTGCCCCATGATGAGCGTGCCGTAGACATCGTTGGTGGTTGAACCACCATCAGCGACGAGCAGGGCTCGAGCAGTGGAGATGAACCGGACACCATCGAAGGTGCCGATCTCGCCGCTGCGGACACCAGGGGCGTCCTGCCGGATCTGGAAAGACCGAAGGTCTGCCGTGCCGGTTTGGCCGATGAAGTCGTAGATGACATCCGGGTGGGCGAACCCGACGTAGGAGCCGCCGTCCCAAGTGGGGACCGCAGATCCACGCAGAGTGGCAACTGCTTCACGAACCGAGTTGGAAGTGAGGTTGTTGCTGGTGAGCAAGGCTCCACGGCTCGACTGCCCGACGTACTTGACGTTGGTGGAGTCGGCGTAAGCGATGTCTGCGACGACCTGGTCGAGGCTGTTGGCTGCGTTGTAGCCGATCAGATTCGCGAGGTCTTCGTTGATGTTGAGGAAGGACTGTCCTCGCAGTGCGGCCGTTGTCTCGGTCGCGTTGCCGTACTCGGTCAGGTTCACAGTGACCTGAGAGTCGGCAGCCGCAACGGGAGTTACGTCGCTGGTTTCCGTCAGTGCGGATGTTGCCTGCGCCAGATCGGTGTACTTCGTGAACGTCACGCCCGAACCACGATGCGACTGCCGGGTGGCACGCACGGTGGCATAGTCCTCGTGAAGAGGCTGCTTGCGAAACGCGAAGTACGCCAACTGCTGGAAGGCAACCTGGTCTGAGCTCAGTGAGCTCTTCTGGGTGTATGCCATGAGTTGCTGTTACCTCGAAAGAGTTGAAAGGGTTAGAGAGGTATTCAGCCTTGCACGTTGAACTCGAACCCCTCGGACTTCATCAGAGCCTTCAGCTCGTCAGAGTCCGTGGTGGAGGCGATCCGGTCATTGAGTCCGGGGTTCGCCACCGGCTGGCCTTCGAGGCCGGCGTCTGCAACTCGTTGCTGTGCCGCCAGTTCCTCACGAAACTGACCCGGAGCCTGGGTTCCTCCACCGGTTTCATCAATGAAACCGGCTTGTAGAGCCGCTTGCCGGATGGACTCAGCGTCGACCTCGCCCTCGTAGCCCTTCACAAAGTAGGACTGTCGGGCATCGGCCGGGTCGATCCCTGCTTGGCGAAACGCATCGTTGCGTTTCAACCCTTCAAGTTCCGACTCGAGTGCTTCTGCTCTGGCTTCTGCGTCTGACGCTCGGTCCTCGAGGACTCTGCGAAAGTTGCGCTTTGGTTCGCCGTCGTTATCAACGATGTCGGGCTGGTTTGCCTCGGTCATCTATGTCCCTCTCCAGTAGCCGTTTCGCACCCGAGTCTTGGAGGTCGACCGGGCGGTCGGTTGCACCAACAGCTCGCACATGAGATGAACTCATGCGGCCATTCGGCGTCTGAAGACCACGATAGCATGCAAATCACACGCATGTAACGCGGTTGGCTAAATGAACCTAACGTGCGGTTCCGAGGCCCGCGAATCCGGTACGGCCCATTGCGGGACCGCCGGTCTTGGAGAACCCTGCCAGGCGGCGCTGGCGACGCTCTTCCGCTTTGAGGCGGGCGTCTTCGTCCAGTCCGAACTCTGCTTGGACAAGTTCACCGGTCGTCAAGTCTGACGTTTCAGACGCGGTTTCTTCTCCAAGGGTGGAACCGGCTACCGTTCGGAAACCTCCGCGAGCCTGAGTCTCAGTGATCCCCGCGCGTTGAATCTGCTCGGCGGTCTGGCGGGTGATTGGGCCAACCCCGGTTGTCACAGATGCTGCGCCAATCCGGGCGGCACCAAACCGTTCCCGCTCTTCAAAGATTGATGTGGCTCTCTCTGGGTCCAAATAGTAGGCGGTCAAGTCTTGTGCTGTGATCTGATAGTAGTCGCGAAGTTGGTCGAGAACTTCAGGGTTGGTTGCGTCGGCAGCTTCAGCGGCAAGGCCGGCTCGTTGCGAGAACTCTTGCGGCGACACATCGCCTTCGATGAGGGCACCGAAGTCTGAGGCGTCGTCGTAGAAAGTTTCAGGTAGCCCATACATGGACAAGATCCCTGCGTATTGGCGTTCCAGGGCGACGTAGGTTTCTTCGGTGATGGCACGGCCGGCGGCAGCGAGTCCTTGCATTGCCGGGAACCTGTCGGCATACGCTTGCGACGTTTGCACGCGTGCCCACACGGCGTCCATGTTGGCGGTGCGTTGCCATGTCCCGATCAGATCAAGGTCGGTGTCGGTGAGTAACCCTTCGAGGCCGTAGGCGGTGAGGGCGTTGTTGATGATCTGGTTGGCTGTTTCAGTCATGGTCAGGCTGCCTTTCCGAACTTCTTGCCGATGTAGTCAGCGAACCGGTAGGCGTCGTTGGTTGCATTCGTTGTCGTCTGCCAGTCTTCAAGGCCGCGGACGTACTGTCCGACTTCTGCAACAGACATCACGCGGGTGGTGCCGTCGTCGTTCTGTTGCTGCCAGATCGGCTGGAACCTCGGGTCGGTCATAAAGTCGATGCTAGTGGCGTCGATTTCCAGCAGGCGTGCTGCTTCCTGGCGTAGCGGGGCGACGATCTGACGGGTTGAGTAGCCCTGCGAGATGCGTGCCTCCATCGACGGGAACGACGATTGCGCCAACGCTGAGATGTCGTTGCGGATACCCATTTCGGTGATGTCACCGAGGTACAGGGCGCGTGCCCATTCGTCTTTGGTGGTGTCGTCTATGAGGTGGTCTACGAAGTAGTCGCCGGCTAAAGCGTCGATGATGGCGTAGTTGTCTTCGACTGCTCCGCCTGCGGCACCGGGTGCCCATTCGGCTTCGAGGAGCATGTTTTGGTTGATCTGGTAGTCGGACCAGTTTTCGACATGGGCGGCGCGGGCCATTTCGCGGACGCGGTCGTCTGCGATTGTGAGGCCCAGGCGGGTTGCGGCACGGTGCAGCATGTCTACTTGGAGGTCGAGGAGGCGTTCGGCTTCTGCCGGGTCGGATGCTTCCAGGAGTTGGTGGTTGCGTTCGTTGGCGTCGAAGTCGTCCCACCAGTCGGTTGCTTTGATGGCTGCTTCGAGGCGTGCGCGGCCGGTGGCGTTGTCGTACCAGCCTTCTTCGGCGGCTTGGCGCAGGATTGGGCCTAGTTCTTCGTGGTTGAGCCAGCGTGCGCCGTATCCGTAGGCGGCGGCGAGGTTGGCGATGTCTTCGTCGGTGACAATCTCGTCGGGGGGTTCTGCCGGGTCGCCGTCGGGTGTGCCCGTACCGTCGGGTGTGGTGGTGTCGGGTGTGCCCGTACCGTCGGGTGTGGTGGTGTCGCCAAAGAAGGCATTGGCGTTGGTGTCGGCGTCGTCGGTGTCGGGTGTGGTGGTGTCGCCAAAGAAGGCGTTGGCGTTGGTGTCGGCGTCGTCGGTGTCGGGTGTGCCATCACCTGCACTGGTCGATAGGAGTGTCGCCCAACCGTCGGCTGAGATTGCCGACCCGGACCCGCCAATGGACACGTTGAATGCTTCCATCGCAGCCCGTGTAAGCGGCCCCATGATCCCGTCTATGGGTCCGGGGTTGAACCCGGCAGCAGCCAGGGCTTCTTGTAGCGCCTCAACTGTGCCCCACGGGGTGCCCTGCTGAATCTCCAACATTGCAAAGAAGTCATCGACGGCTTCCTGCCCATGTTCCTCGACAGCAGAAGCGATGGCGTCCAACCGCTCAGAAAGCAGTTCGTCCGAATCGACCAGCCCCCGATCTGTTTTGTCGCTGGTGGTGTCGCCAAAGAAGGCGTTGGCGTTGGTGCCGGCGTCGGTGCCGGCGTCGGGTGTGTCGGCGCGGGCCTCAGCCTCTTTGACACGCTCTCGGTCTTCCCGTGACACCTCTTCACCGGCAACCCTGCCTTGGTCAACCAGCCACACCAGCGGGTCAGCATCGAACTCTTCAAAGGAGTCCTGTGCGATAGCAAGAGTGTCCTCAGCAGCCCGCAGATCGGCCACAAGCGCGGCGTCGATCTCGACCGGAGCGACCGGCGGCTCGCCAGGTTGGCTACCCCCCGCGCGGGCAGTGCGATCCGGCGCAACCGGTGGTTCGTATTCGGCGTCAAGGACATCACGCAGTTCACCCAACCGCTTCGCCCCGTCCCCACTCGCCAAAGCAACAGCGGTGCCGGTGTCCATGTCGATACCGAGGTTCTTCGCCCACCGCTTCTCGTCATATCCGGCAGCCACCGCCAAGTCGTAGAGCAGTTCCCGAATCCCGCGGTTTTCTTCCGCTTCAGGCGTCGGCTTCAAGCTCCCCGGTCGGTCCTTGACAACAAGCGTCGCAAGAGTGCCCTCTCGGTCGATCAACTGGTTGATCGTAGTGGCGAGAAAGAAGCGCGCCTGGCCGCGCTTCTCCCCGGCCCTCACTTCTGCTGCTGCTTCGTTGATTGCCCGCTGTGCCCTGCCGAGTTGGTCTTCGGCGCCCGCTATAGCGTCAGTGAACTCCTTGCGGGCATCCGTTTCCAGTTGGCTGACGTTCACAGTTGCCATGTCAGCGTCCCTTCACTATCCGCTCAAAAACGCTCAACGTCTTCTCCATGTCCCGCGCCTTCACCTCGTCACCCGCCACAAACCGGTACGGAGCCTCAAAATCCCGAGCCCCGTAACTCTGCCCCTGGTCCTCAAAGCGGCGACCAATCGCGACGGCAGCCCTGCGTTCCGGTTCAGTGGCCCGCCGGCCCAGCAGACTGCGAGCCATCTGGTCGGCCATCCCCACAATCTGCCCCTCCGTGGCTCGCCTCGGTCCCGGGGCTGGTTCTTCGACAAACAGTGACTTGTCGGCGTCAGGTAACGCCTGCCCCGGGGTCTTGTTCTCCTGCGCGTACCAACTGGTCGCCTTCTCCAACGCGCCGACGGCAGATTGGGGGTGGTCGATCTGATCCGGGGGGTGTGTCCGCGGGTAGAACCCTGCGGTGTAGAGGCGTTCGTGCAGGGCGTGGCGTACTGCCGCTGGCGAGTCGATGTATGACTGGAACACATCGCGGCCAGTCACATCGATGACCGTTATGTCTTCCGCATAGGCTGGCCCTTCCGTAGATCCGTGAGGCTGCGTATAGTCGGGCTTCATGGTTTCTGTATGGGTGACGACAGGCAGGTTGAACAACGCTTCGTGGAACACTGCCGCCAACGGATCTGGAAGCTCCTCCTCGCCCCCGAACATCCCGCTCAGATCATAGCCACCAGCAGCGAGGCCGGCCAGAAGCGCGTCCCAATCCTCCGACCCAGTGCCGTTACTCATGCTGCCATCCTCGCCAACCTCGACGCCTGCAACGCCGTCCGCTGCCTCGTAGGCCATGTCTCAGACTTCAACGGATCAAACTCCAACCATCGCCACAACAAATCCGAAAACGTCGGATTCTCCGACAACTGGTCCATGACCTGTTCCCACACACCCGACAAATCCATGTTACTCGTTGCTTCCAGGGTGACTGCCCCACCAGCAACTCCGCGCCGCAACAACTCGCCAGTGAACAAATCCCGAATCTCGAGATACTCAGCGAGAAGACGCACATCGTCACGACCCGAAAGACGCTCATCGGACACGATGGCACGCATCCCTTCCAACCGGTCGCTCCACTTCGTCAAATCTGGATCCCGAAACGCCGCATACCACAACGGATACTCTTCACCGATTTTGCGAACCGCTACCTGCTTGACCCACAACAAGTCACGGGCCTCCTTCACCCGCAAGTTCGGCAAACCCCGGCGACGCATCTCATTGTAAACAACGTCTGACACCTGACCATATTTCGACCACCCCTCACGTTCCCTGGCACTAACCATAATCTCATCAAGCGACAGTCGTTCACGGCGCTTCTTCCCCGACCCGGGCGAAGTGTCCTCCGCGAGCTGCTTCTCATAAACAGACGAAGAGAACCTTGCGGCACCGCCGCCTTCGATACCGAGAATCAACCCGCCGACCTCCGGGTACCGCCGAACAAGATCAATGTACTTGTTGCGAAGTTCCTCCGATTCCAGCGTCGCCGGCAACCCTTCGTTGTTCTTCGAGAAGCGGGCCGACATCACGAAGAAACCCCCCACTCCTTCTCTGCTTAGTTCCTTGAGGAACTCTTCGTCGGCAGTAACCGGGTTCGCGGATCGCAACTCGCGATGCCGGTCAATCCAAGGCTGGTACGGCGAATGGAATCCGATTGCGGCAGGGGACACAGCCGACGCCATAGCCCGAAGGTACATGAAATGTTGGGCGTCGGTTCTCACCTCGGCAATGAACTCGGCGCGGACGTTGGCGTCGTCAAAGTCGATCTGTTCACGTTCACCATTCTGCATGTCTGCCAAACGGGAAATCATTATCTTCGCTGCTGTCGATTCGTAAGAACGGTCCTCTTCCAAGCTTGACGTAATCCGCTTCAACCATGCCGGCTTGAACGACTCATACGCCTGCGCCGCAATGTTCGTGCCCTTGATCGGCCCATAAGGCAGAACGAATCTGAGCGCCCCCTCCAACTCTGGCTGTTCAGTCACCAGCATCGACGCCGGAACCTGCGCCATCGGACCAAACCCCGGCAGGCCCTGAGTCACCATGTTGAGCGAATCAGCCCGGAACCGGACAATCCCCAGGTCGTTGGCGGCGCCACTGAAGTACCCCGACGACAACAAACCGGTGGCGAACTCGGGGAGGCGGAACTGGTAGAACCGTTCGCCGTCAACCTCGACTGTCTCCATGAACCCGTCGATGTCGATGTCGGCTCGCAGGCCGGCACCGAGGCGTGCCACATACGCCGGGTTTTCGATTGCGATACCGGCCCAACGGGAAAGCACCTCCTGCCATGCGTTGTAGAACGGCATCATGTGGCGGAACATGTCGGCAAACTGTGACGATTCTGCAAGGTCGTACAGCAAGTAGCGTGTTTCTTGGAGGGCTTCGCGGCGGGCAGAACCCTCCATGCCGCGCAGCGCCTCGTCTGACAACTCGTACTGCTGGCCGTGGATACGCAAGTCGGCCGCGTCCAGCGACTTGAGGCGGCGTTCCATGCCGGTTTCGTAGACATGCCGGAAGTACGGGTTGCGTGAAAGCGTGTCGGTTGGCAACGTCCCGAGTCGTTCGAACGCCTTCTCGGTGAAGCCCCGCAACCGATCCAACGGCCCCTTCAACCCCCCCTTCGCTGCGACCATGTCCTGTGCGTGGATCTCCCCAACCAGATACCGCCAATCCTGACCGGCATCTCCCGCTATCGCCTGGACATCAGCAAACCGGACCCTTTCGCCTGCGGCCAAACGCCCACGAATAGTCCTATCGAGAACCATCCGGTCAGCAGCCTCCACCAGCTTCTTCGCCCAATCCTCAACATCGGCAGGGGCAAACACCCCGAACTCGTCCTTCGGGAACCGCTTCGGGGTAGCAGCCACGAACTGGCGACCCTTGTCCGTGTCGGCCCATTCGATGAGCCTGTCGACACGCTCCTGTGGCCCACCAAGCGAATCATCGAACGCTATGCGCCCCGCCTGGTTCGAGGCGTACTGGTCGTTGACAACCCGCTCCCACCCGTCCCCATATCGGGAAACCCTTTCAGAGAACTCGTCTGCTCTGAACTCCAACGGGTTGACTTCCACCCACGACCCGTAGGTGGTTCGAAGCTCGTCGTAGAGG
>Ga0098035_1000239_pt1 | contig 28115 bp, 31 predicted proteins | sample 3_EtaG_FD_75046 | JGI IMG/M metagenome (GOLD analysis project Ga0098035, IMG submission 75046) | Marine viral communities from the Subarctic Pacific Ocean - 3_ETSP_OMZ_AT15126 metaG | ecosystem: Environmental > Aquatic > Marine > Oceanic | place: Pacific Ocean | collected 2015-01-07
CGATGCCGTTTCAGCGAATTGCCGCCCCCCTGATGAGGTTCCTGGCCTTCCTCGCCCTGCTCGGCTGGGCGGCCGCGCCGGCTGCGGCGCAATCGATCCTGCGCGATGCGGAGACCGAGGCCCTGATCAAGGACATGTCGGCGCCGCTGGTCAAGGCATCGGGTCTCGATCCGGCCAATGTCGACATCGTCCTCGTCAACGACCCTTCCGTGAATGCCTTCGTTGCAGGCGGCCAGGCCGTCTATGTCAACAGCGGCCTGATCAACGAGGCGGATACCGCAGGCGAAGTGCAGGGCGTGATCGCCCACGAACTGGGTCACGTCACTGGCGGGCATGCGGTGCTCAATCTGGGTGCCAGCAGCGCGACCAATATTTCGCTGCTTTCGCTCCTGCTCGGTGCGGCTGCGGCGGCAGCCGGTGGCGGTGAAGCGGCGATGGGCGTGATCATGGCCGGCCAGCAGGCCGCCATGGGCAAGTACCTTGCCTATAACCGTTCGCAGGAGGCTTCGGCCGATGCCGCCGGGGCGCAGTACCTTTCCGCAGCCGGGATCAGCGGCCGTGGCTCGGTCGAATTCTTCAAGAAGCTGCAGAACCTCGAGTTCCGCTATGGCTATCGCCCCAAGGACGGCGACGAGTTCTACAGCACCCACCCGCTCACCGGCGACCGCATCCAGACGCTGCAGGATACCTATGAGAAGGACCCGGCCTGGAACAAGCCGGACGATCCCAGGCTGCAGCAGCGCTTCATGCGGATGAAGGCGAAGCTGTTCGGCTACCTTGCCGAACCCAAGGACGTCCTGCGGCAGTACCCGCTGACCGACAATTCGATTCCCGCCCACTATGCCCGCGCCTACGCCTATCACAAGGACGCGCGGTTCGATCTTGCCACGGCCGAGACCGATGCGCTGATCGAGGCCGATCCCGAGGACCCTTACTTCCTGGAGCTGGAAGGTCAGATCCTGCTGGAATCTGGCCGTCCGCAAGAAGCGCTGGCGCCGCTGCGCAAGGCGACCGAACTGACCGGAAACCAGCCGTTGATCGCGACCCTCTTCGGCCATGCCCTGATCGCGACCGAGGACCCGTCGAACTTCAAGGAGGCCGAACGGGTGCTGCGCAATGCCGTAGCCCGCGACCGCGAGAATCCGTTCACCTGGTACCAGCTCGGCGTGATCTATGCGGCCAAGGGCGACATGCCGCGCGCAAGGCTGGCCAGCGCGGAGCAGCAGGTGCTCTCCGGCAACATGAATGCCGCCCTGATGAGCGCGCAGGCGGCCGAGGCGGGCCTGCCGACGGGCACGCCGGACTGGATCCGCGCGCAGGATATCGAGATGCAGGCACGCGCCGAACTGGAACGCGAGAAGAAGCGTCGCTAGGACAGCGCGCAGAAAGCGGCGGCGCGCTTTGCCGCAACGAGGCAGGATCTACGAATGGCTACAGGCATGAAGTACGCATTTTTCGCTGTGCTGATCGCGGTTCTCGGTGTCGGCGGCTGGTTCGGCGGGCGCATGGCGATCGAAAGCGTGGTGCACGACTATATTCTCGATCATCCCGAAATCCTGCCGCAGGCGATGGAGAATCTCCAGAACCGGCAGAGCAGCAAGCAGCTCGCCGGCGTGCGTCAGGCGGTGGAAACGCCCTTCCCCGGCGCGGTGCTGGGTAACCCCGAGGGCAAGGTCACGCTTGTCGAATTCAGCGACTATGCCTGCGGGTACTGCCGCGCGAGCCTGCCTGACGTGATCGAGCTGGTGAAGAAGAACCCCGACCTGCGCATCGTCATCCGCGAACTGCCGATCATCAGCCCGCATAGCCCGGAAGCGGCGAGGATGGCCCTTGCCGCAGCGGAGCAGGGCAAGTTTGCCGAGTTCCACGATGCGATGTTCGCGGCCGGGCAGCTCGACCCGCAGACCATCGAGGCGACCGCCAAGGCCGTCGGCCTTGACATGGAGCGCGCCCGCAAGGTGGCCGAGAGCAAGGATGTGGCGGCGGAAATCCAGCGCAATTACGAAACCGCCGGCAATCTCGGCTTCGGCGGAACGCCAAGCTGGATCGCGGGCGATCGCCTGATTTCGGGCGCGGTGGGCATCGATCAGCTCTCCAGCGCGGTCGCCGACGCTCGGGGGAGTTGATAAAGGGAACATCCTGTCGCAGGGGATTGTTCAGCTTTGCGCGGATCTGGGCTAGGAAGCGGTCATGAGCGTCCTGCCTATCCAGCCCATTCCGTTCTTTGCCGACAAGGACAAGGCCTTCTGGCGCCTCCAGGCGCTCGGCTGGGGCGGGGCCATGCTGCTGCGCACGATGTCGGCGATCGCCAACGACCAGCGCCTCTCGTTCCTTGTCCTGGTCCTGATCGCCACGATCACCGGCTTCTCGATCTCGCTGGTGCTCTCGGTCATCTATCGCACACTGATCACCCGCCGGGCGCTGGTGACCTGGGGCATGACTGCGCTGATCCTGCCTTTCGCGGTGGGCCTCAACGCCTTCATCGATGCCTGGGTCATCTCGCTGTACCGTTCGGACAGCGATGCGACCTTCACCCAGCTGTTTCTCGGTGTGTTCTACCTCGATGCCACCCTGCTCGGGGCCTGGTCCGCGCTCTATTACGCCATCAACTTCTATCTGCAGATCGAGGAGCAGAACGACCAGCTGATCCGGCTGGAGAATCAGGCGACCCAGGCGCAGCTGGCGATGCTGCGCTACCAGCTCAACCCGCATTTCCTGTTCAACACGCTCAATTCGATCTCGACCCTGGTGCTGCTCAAGCAGACCGAGCCGGCCAATGCCATGCTCTCGCGGCTCTCGTCGTTCCTGCGCTATACGCTCGTCAACAAGCCCTCTGCGCGGGTGACGGTTGCGCAGGAAGTGGAGACGCTCAAGCTCTACCTCGATATCGAGCGCATGCGCTTCGAAGAACGCCTGCGGACCACCTTCCACATCGATCCGGCGACAGAATCCTGCCTGCTGCCTTCATTGCTGCTGCAGCCGCTGGTCGAGAACGCCATCAAGTATGCCGTGACCCCGCAGGAAAGCGGCGCGGAAATCACCATTTCGGCGCAACTCGTCGGCTCCATGCTTCGCATTACCGTTTCGGACACCGGCCCCGGCTTGCAAAGCCCCACCACCGACAACAGGTTGTCGGGCATGTCATACGATGGAGGTGAGCCCGTCTCCACGGGCGTTGGTCTGTCCAATATCCGTGATCGCCTGTCCCAGGCCTATGGCGAACATCACCGATTCGAGACTGTCGAGCCGATCGAAGGCGGCTTTGCCGTCCTGATCGAAATTCCTGTCGAGCGCCGCGAAGCAGCAGAGGACGTCCCGGAAGCCCCTCGGCTTGCCGCAATGGCTGCACAATGAAACAATTTTGGGTCTCATGCGTTATGGGGCCCGGAGAACGAACAAGATGACCATCCGCACCATCCTCGTCGATGATGAGAAACTCGCGATTCAGGGCCTTCAGCTGCGCCTTGAAAAGTATCCGGACGTCGAGATCATCGATACCTGCTCGAACGGACGCGAAGCGATCCGCAAAATCAAGACCGAAAAGCCCGACCTCGTGTTCCTCGACATCCAGATGCCCGGTTTCGACGGGTTCTCGGTGGTCAAGGGCGTCATGGAGATCGAGCCGCCGCTCTTCGTCTTCGTCACCGCCTACCAGGAACATGCCGTGCGCGCCTTCGAGGCGAATGCGGTGAACTACCTGATGAAGCCGGTCGAGGAATCGAAGCTGGACGATACCCTTGCGCGCGTGCGCCAGCGCATCGCCGAGAAGCGCTCAGCCGACGAGGCGGAGAAGCTCAAGAACGTGCTGGCCGAAGTTGCCCCCGACGCGGTCGAGGCCATGCCCGAGGAAACCGATCCCAATGCCGATCGCTATGAAAAGCTGATCAACATCAAGGATCGCGGCCAGATCTTCCGCATCGACGTTGACAGCATCGAGCATATCGAGGCGGCTGGCGACTACATGTGCATCCGCACGGCAGACAACTCGCTGATCCTGCGCGAAACGATGAAGGACCTCGAGCGCCGGCTCGACCCGCGCGTGTTCCAGCGCGTCCACCGCTCGACCATCGTCAACCTGAACCAGGTCCGCCAGGTCAAGCCGCATACCAACGGCGAATGTTTCCTCGTGCTCGATTCAGGCGCGCAGGTCAAAGTCAGCCGTTCGTACCGCGACGTGATTGCGCGTTTCGTTCACTGATAAAGGCGCCGCCGACGGCGCACGAACAGGAAAGGCCAGGGGCTCTCGCTCCTGGCCTTCGTCGTTTGCGGACCTGAAGTCGGACGCCAGCTTACTTCGTCGCGTACTGTCCGGCCTGGGCCTTGAAGTTCTCGCGCGCGAAAGTCTTGGCTGCGGACTGCGTGTCGAAGACTTCGTCCTGCAGGGTCGACTTGACGATCGGATAGCCGCGCGAATTGTAGTGCGTGTCGCGCACGGTCAGCCGGTATTTGCCATCCTCGCCTTTCTGGATGAGGTAGGGTTTTTCGACGCTGTCGTTCATGGCATTTCTCCGGGTCTGAGGGGAGTGAGGTGTCTTGGTTTCGCTATCGCCCCGCAGAAACCATGCGCGGTCTGCTGGCAGGAAAGCGCCGTCCCCAGCACAGGCAGGGCCTGAATCAGGGCGGACGAGGCTGCGGCCGGGATGCTCCGGTGCGAACTCAAATGATCGATTTTCATCTCGATGCTCCGGCAACGTAAGCGGGAGCGCGGATGGTCTCTCAGCCACGAGCGCCTACGAATTCGGATGCTCGTGATCCTTGCGCTATGGTCCCATGCGGCCGCGATTGCAAATCGCGCATCGATGGTGGTTCTCGACACGGGGCCGCGGCCTTGGCATGGACGGCGCCATGAACGACTTCACGCTGACCGGTTTCGACCTTGCCGCCTTCGTCGATGCAACGCTTGCCGAAGACCTCGGCGTGGGCCTGCCCGGGGGCGGGCATGACGTGACTTCGGAAAGCGTGATCGACGCCGATGCGCGTTTTGCCGGCACCATGGATTCGCGCGACGCCATCACTGTCGCGGGCCTGCCGGTCGCCGCGGCTTTCTTCCGCAAGCTCGACCCTGCGATGGAAATAGAGATCCTCGTCGAGGAGGGCGCCCGCGTCGGGCCCGGGTCGGACCTCATGCGCCTCTCGGGCAATGCCCGCGCCATGCTCACGGCGGAGCGCAGTGCGCTCAACACCGTGCAGCACCTGTCCGGGATCGCAACGATGACGCGCGAATATGTCGATGCCATGGGCGGACACGGCATCCTTCTCGATACGCGCAAGACGATCCCGGGCCTGCGTCACCTCGAAAAGTACGCAACCCGCACCGGTGGCGCGCAGAACCACCGCATGGGCCTGTGGGACGCAGCGATGATCAAGGACAACCACGTCCTCGTCGCCGGCGGCGTCGGTCCGGCCGTGGGGCGTGCCAAGGCGGCGGGCGTGGCCCAGATCATCTGCGAAGTCGATCGGCTCGACCAGATCGAGCCTGCCATCGAAGCGGGCGCGCATCACCTCCTGCTCGACAACATGGGGCCTGACATGCTGCGCGAGGCGGTCGCCTTGGTCGCCGGACGCGTGCCGACCGAGGCTTCGGGCGGCGTCAATCTCAGGACCATCGGCGCGATTGCCGCCTCGGGCGTCACTTATGTCTCGGTGGGCCGTCTCACCCAGAGCGCACCGGCTGCCGACATCGGCCTCGACTTCACGCCGCTGTGAGGCCCCTGCTCGCGGCTCGGGCCGGTCTGGTCCTTGCGGCGCTATGCCGGCGCCTGCGCTCGCCCAGGCCTATCAGTGCGCCGTACCGCGCAGCATTGCCCCGGTGGGGCCGCAGGCGCCCGACGGGCCGGTCCGCAAGGTCGCCGTCGCGGGCTATACCCTCGCGGCAAGCTGGTCTCCCGATTACTGCAAGATGAGCGGCGAGACGGATTCGATGCAGTGTTCGCGCCGCAACGGACGTTTCGGCTTCGTCCTGCACGGCCTCTGGCCCGAAGCGCGCAAGGGCCCTGCGCCGCAGTGGTGTGCAACCCGGCCACTGCCCTCGCCCGCCCTGCTCCGCCGCCATATGTGCATGACGCCCTCTGCCCGCCTCCTCGCCCATGAATGGGCCAAGCACGGCAGTTGCATGACGAAGCGGCCGGAGACCTACTTCAAGGTCAGCGCGATTCTCTGGCGCTCGATCCGCTGGCCCGATGCCGATCGTCTCTCGCGCGAGGAAGACCTGACGGTGGGCGATCTGCGCCGTGCCTTTCTCGCCGGTAATCCGGACTGGACGGCGGATCAGGTCGGCGTGGACGTCAGCCGCGGCGGCTGGCTGCGCGCGATCGAGCTTTGCTACGGCAAGGATTTCATGCCCCGGGCCTGCGACCGCAGGCAGTGGGGGGCCGCCGATTCCGCCCCGCTGAAGATCTGGCGGGGCCTGTAGGGCGACAAGGGCTACCTGCGGTCCCTGAAGAAAGCCCTGAGCATTTCCGCGGCTTCGGCTTCCCCCATGCCGGAATAGACTTCCGGACGGTGCAGGCACTGGTCGTGTTCGAAGACGCGCGCGCCATGTTCGACCGCGCCGCCCTTGGGATCGGGCGCGGCGTAATAGAGCCGGGCGATGCGGGCGTGGGAGATTGCCCCGGCGCACATCGCGCAGGGCTCTAGCGTCACCCATAGCTCGCACCCTTCGAGTCGCTCATTGCCGAGAATCCGGGCGGCGGCGCGAATCACTTCGATTTCTGCGTGGCTGGTCGGGTCGTGGCGTTCGCGCGGGCCGTTGCGGCCGGTGGCGATGACCTTTCCGTCCCTGACGATCACCGCGCCGATAGGCACTTCGCCCGAATCCGCGGCTTCCCGGGCTTGCGTCAGCGCCAGTTGCATGTATTCGGGGAGCGGCCAGCGAGTCATGAGGACGCGCTAGCCTGCGAAAAACCGCGGCGCAACTTGACGTTCACCTGGTGACTCGGTAAGGGCGCGCCTTCCCGTACAAACGGCCAAGATTTTTTTCGAGCGAGAGTAGACATGTCCCGCATCTGCGAACTGACCGGCAAGGGTCGTCAGGTCGGCTGCAACGTCAGCCACGCCAACAACAAGACCAAGCGCGTGTTCCTGCCCAACCTTCAGAACGTCACGCTGATGTCGGAAGGTCTGGAGCGTAGCTTCAAGTTCCGCGTTTCGACGCACGGCCTTCGCTCGGTTGAGCACAACGGCGGCCTCGACAACTGGCTGCTGAAGACTTCCGACACGAAGCTCAGCCCGCGCGCCGTCAAGGTGAAGCGTGAGCTGAAAAAGAAGCGGGCCGCCTGATTTCCGGCTCCCTTCGGGGAGCCTGACAAGGCACTGGTTCGAAAAAGGCGTGCGAGGGTTCCTCGCGCGCCTTTTCGCGTGCCTGCCTTTTCCTGTGCGGTTCTCAGGGCAGGTCGCGTGGATCGACGGAGAGTTTCCAGAGCAGCGTGCGCTGGAAATCCGAAAAATTGTCGTCCGAGATCAGCCAGACGGTCAGGCGATCCTTGCCCTGCGGCACGGCTGCAAGGCCTTCGAAATTGTCGACCCGCAAGCTCGAGGCGATTCGGGCCACTTCCTTTGCGTACCAGATCGCGCCGGGACGAATCTCGGCCGGGTCGGCGATGGCGATGCGCCCGGCGAATCGCTGCGGCATCGGCCAGACCAGCCGTCGCATCAGGATCAGCAGGCGGCCGTCGGGCAATTGCGTCATGTCGGTGGGACTGAAGCCCTTCGGCCCATCGAAGGTGAAATGCCACGATTTCGGCCGCGTCGCGGGATCGCCCTCGAACACGACCGCGTCGTGTCTGCGATCCTCCAGCCGGCCCTTGAAAGCCTCGCGCAGCAGGACGAATCGCCCATCGGCAAGGCGGGCCATGGCTTCCGGGCCGGAGTTCACGCCCCAGTGGCGAATCGCGCCGGGCCGGACCTTGGCTTCCACGTTCAGTTCGGGGCCGAGCCGAACGATGGAATTGGAGCCTTCCAGGCCCAGCCAGATCGTCCCGGTACGCGGATCGCGTGTTGCCGATTCGACATCGCGATCGGCCTTGTCGTTCCAGCGGCTGATATCCAGGCTGCCGCTCGCCAGTGCGCCGGGCTTTTGGCCCGGCAAGGTGAAGCGCAAGTATCCGCCCGAATCGCTGACGGCGAGGAGCTGCCCGTCCGGCATCGCAAGCAGCGTCGAATAGCCGCCGAACCCGCGCGACCTGCTGGCCATGTGCCACGCTCCTTCCAGTCGGAATGCGCCGAGGTGATACTGCGGGTCTGTTCCGGGGCGCGGCGTGAGGGCGACGTAGTCGAACGTCATTTGCGCCAGGCGCGGCGCTCTGGGTGAGCGCAGCCAGGTGACGGCTGCAAGCAGGATCAGGAGCAGAAGGGCGATGCTGCGGTGCACAAGGGCTGGATAGTCAATCGCGCGCCCACGGCAAGGCCACTTCGTCGATCAGTTCATCGGCCCGGTGAAAAGCAGGGGATCGAGCCTGTCGGACTGCCACTTGATGCTCCAGTGCAGGTGCGGGCCGGTAGCGCGGCCGGACATGCCGATCTTGCCGATCACCTGCCCCTGCTTCACGTGATCGCCTTCCTTCACAAGGATTTGCGAGCAGTGCAGGAAGGCGCTGTTGAGACCCATGCCGTGGTCCAGCATCAGCAGGTTTCCTTCCAGCGTGAAGGGCTTTTCCGCCGCGAGAATCACGACGCCGTCCGCCGGGGCGACGAAAGGGGTGCCGCTTGTGCCGGAAGTTATGTCGATACCCGAATGGTAGCTACCCGGTTCGCCGCGATAGATGCGCTGCGAGCCGAAGCGGCCGGAAATGCGGCCCTTCACCGGCCAGATGAAGCGCTGGCGCCACCCTTGCGCGCCGGTTTCCATCGCCCGCGCTGCATTGATGCGGTCAAGCTCGGGCTGCCGGATCTTCATGAAGGCTTCGGAGGGCCCGCCTGCGCGGCGCGGAATGTTGATTCGCTCGATGTGCCAGTCGCGCGGGGAGACGGTGAGCGTCTGGCGATAGGTCGTGCCGTCCTTCATCCGTGCGGTGAGGATCTCCTCCGGCGCGGCATCGCGGTCGAACGCGGCGAACCAGGCGCCGTCCGGCGCGATTCGAACCGCTTCGCCGTCAAGCCTGAGGTCGGTGGTTCCCGCCGGGGCGACGCCGCGAATCCATCCGCCCTGGGTCATCTCGCCGGAGAAGGCAATTTCGGCCGGGCGCGGCGCTGCAGCCGGAGAGACCGGGGCAGTGGTCGAAGCATGGGCGGAACCGGCAGGTTCGACCATGGCGTTACCGGCAAGGATCAGGCCGCCAGCAGCGGCAAGGCCGCCAAGCTTCAGCCAGGCGAAACGCGTATGGAGGCCCTTCATGCCTTCCCGAGGAGACGCCGGGTGGCAATTTCCGCGGTGGCATAGGGTTCCTGCCGCTCTACGCTCCAGTAGCGCAGGGCTTCGAGCGAGATCTTCTCACCGGTTACGGCGCAGGTGACGAAGTGGCCGGAGCTGATCATGCGGAACCCGTTGGGTCCGTAGCTGAGGGTTGCGGGACGTTCGGCAGATGACATGAGCATGGGTGATTTCTAGCAGAGCCTCGTGGTCAAAACAAATCGCCTTGTCGCGGCCGCTCCGGTTTCGTTCTTTCCGGTCCGGTCGCCGGCTTGCGCGGGGCGGCCACAGCGGGCGCGGGCTTGGGCGCAGGAGACACCGAATCGCCTGAACCGGTGGTGACCGGCAGGTCCCCGTCACGGAATTCGAGAACCAGCGCCGCTTCCCGGGCTGCCAGTTCGCGGCTGGTCACGGCCCTGCCCTCGGTCGTCTTCACCAGGGCATAGCCGCGCTGCAGCGGCAGGCGCGGATCGAGCTGGGGCAGGACGCGCGAAACCGGGGCAAGGCTGTCGCGCGCCATCGACCAGCGGCGGGTGAGCAGGCGCGGCGTCAGGCCGGTGCGCGCCAGCCTCTCGCTGCTCGCCTGCGCGCGGTGGCGCAGCAGCGCGAGCGGCCTGCCGACCGAGCCCAGGCGCTTTTCGGCGTTCGAAGCGCGGTCCTGCAGGCCGCGGCGCAGGCGATCGGTCAATTCGTCCAGCTTCTGCGTCTTCGCGGCGAGAATCGCATCCGGCTTCGGCAGGCGCTGGACGCGCGCTTCCAGCCTTTCGCGTCCCAGCGTGACCGGCCGGAGGGCGCAGCGGCGCTTGCGCAGGGCCAGCTCGTCGAGCGTCGCCATCAGCTCTGCGCGCACCGGCACCGCGATTTCGGCGGCGGCGGTGGGCGTCGGCGCACGGCGATCGGCGGCATAGTCGCACAGGGTCGTGTCGGTCTCGTGTCCGACTGCGGAGATCACCGGGATCGAGCACTCCGCCACGGCGCGCACGACTGGTTCCTCGTTGAAGGCCCAAAGGTCCTCGATGGAGCCGCCGCCGCGTGCAACGATGACGAGATCGGGCCGCGGCACCGGGCCATCGGCGGGCATTTGCGAGAAGCCGCGCACGGCATTGGCGACCTGCGCAGCCGCGCCCTCCCCCTGCACCAGCACCGGCCAGACGAGCACGTGGCTCGGGAAGCGGTCTGCCAGGCGATGAAGGATGTCGCGGATCACCGCGCCGGTGGGTGACGTCACGACGCCAATGACCTGCGGCAGGAACGGCAGCTGCCGCTTGCGCTCGGGCGCGAAGAGGCCCTCCTCGGCCAGTCTGGCGCGCAGCTTTTCGAGCAGGGCGAGCAGCGCGCCTTCGCCTGCGATCTCCATCGAATCGATGACGATCTGGTACTTGGAGCGGCCGGGATATGTCGTCAGCTTGCCGGTCGCGATGACTTCGACGCCGTCTTCGGGACGAAAGGCGAGACGCTGCGCATTGCCGCGCCACATCACGCCGTCGATCACCGCCTTGTCGTCCTTGAGTGCGCAATAGAGGTGGCCGGAGGCCGCGCGCTTCACGCCGGAAAGCTCACCGCGCAGGCGCACGAAGCCGAAACGGTCCTCGACCGTGCGCTTGAGCAGTGCAGAAATCTCGCTGATGGACAGCGGCGCGGCGTTGTCCCCGGCCGATTGCTTCGCTACCAGCCCACCCCTACGACCATCTCCATATTCGTCGTCATCGTAAGACTCATCGAAAGGCCGCGGCATGAATATCCTTCTTCTGGGCTCGGGTGGACGCGAACATGCGCTGGCCTGGAAGCTGGCGCAATCCCCGCGCTGCTCCACGCTTTATGCAGCTCCCGGAAATCCGGGGATTGCCGAGGCGGGAACCTGCGTGTCGCTCGATGCCACCGATCATGGGGCGGTTATCGCCTTTTGCAACGAGAAGGAAATCGGTCTTGTCGTGATCGGTCCGGAAGCGCCGCTGGTCGATGGACTTGCCGATTCCCTGCGGGCCGAGGGCATTCCCGTGTTCGGCCCGAGCAAGGCGGCGGCCCAGCTCGAAGGGTCCAAGGGGTTCACCAAGGACCTGTGCGAGCGCGCCGGAATCCCGACCGGTGGCTACGTGCGCGTCTCCAGCGAAGCGGACGGTCTGGCTGCGCTTGAGAAGTTCGGCGCGCCTGTCGTGATCAAGGCCGATGGCCTTGCCGCAGGCAAGGGCGTTACCGTCGCCATGACGATGGAGGAGGCGCAGGAAGCGGTGCGCGACATCTTCGCCGGCCGCTTCGGCGAAGCGGGCGCGGAAGCCGTGATCGAGGAATTCCTGGAAGGCGAGGAAGCCAGCTTCTTCGCCTTGACCGATGGCAGCACCATCGTCCCCTTCGCCTCGGCGCAGGACCACAAGCGCGTCGGTGACGGCGATACCGGCCCGAACACCGGCGGCATGGGCGCCTACAGCCCGGCGCCGGTGCTGACTCCGGCGCTGGAGGCAGAGGCAATGACGCGTATCATCGCGCCGACCGTCCGCACTCTCGCCGACGAGGGCATGCCCTATTCGGGCGTGCTGTTCCTCGGCCTGATGCTGACAGAGGATGGGCCGAAGCTGATCGAGTACAATTGCCGCTTCGGCGATCCCGAGTGCCAGGTGATGATGCTGCGTCTGGAAAGCGATCTCGTCGATATCCTCCAGGCCTGCGCCGAGAACCGCCTGGGCTCGATCCAGCCGCCGCGCTTTGCGAAGGATACCGCGTTGACTGTCGTCATGGCGGCCAAGGGTTATCCCGGCACGCCGGAAAAGGGCGGCAGCATCGCAGGGCTTGCCGCCGCGGAAGCCGATGGTGCCAAGGTATTCCATGCGGGTACGGCACTCGAAGACGGACAGCTCGTCGCCAATGGCGGACGCGTGCTCAACGTCACCGCCCGTGGAGTCTCGGTCGGCGATGCGCAGGCGAAGGCTTATGCCGCCGTCGACGCGATCGACTTCCCGACCGGCTTCTGTCGCCGCGACATCGGTTGGCGCGAAGTGGCGCGTGAACAGAGCCAGGACTGACCGGAAGGCGGCGATGCTGGAACGTGCCGGTGCCATTCTCAAGCTGGCGGTTGCCCTCGCGATCCTGATCGCGGGCTGCGGCGTCGGATTTTACTACGGCATTTTCCTGCCGAACCATGCCGAGGTGCTGGAAGCGCGGCGCCAGGCAGAGGTCGAGGCGGAAGCCGAAGCGCGCCGCGCGGCGCAGCAGAAACAGGCTGCCGAGGCGGCCCAGCGCCAGCAGGCCGCGCGGGTGGAGTACGAGGATTGCGTCAATTTCGCGCAGCTCAATTACAAGAACCGCTGGGCCAAGAGCTGCCGCGCCATGCACGAGAGTGATGTGGCGGAGTTCCAGGACTGCTTGGACAACTTCTTCAGCACCGAGGAATCGTGCCGTCGGCGTCATCCGATCCGGCCCGAGCGCGGCTGTGCCCTGCCCTCGCAGATGGCCACCGCCCTTTCCGATGACCGCGACCGCGCCAAGGACCAGTGTCTTGGCAAGCTGCAGGCAAGCCAATCGGGCGGGCTTGGCGTTTCCGAGGATCCGGGTTCGTTCTGAGCCCTTCGAGGTCCGCTCATCCTGAGCTTGCCGAAGGAAGAAGGTTCAGCTGGCCTTTTCGCCTTCCAGCAGCAGCTTGACCACCAGGGCAAGGCGCTTGGCGTCCTCTCTTGCGAGATGTTCCTTGGGCAGGCGCAGCTTGGCTTCCTCCAGCGCGGCAACGACCTGGGGCCGCGTGAAATTGTGCCGCACCAGGTACTCGCCGAGGAAGTGCACGGCGAAAGGCACAGGTGCCTTGAGGCCGTGTGCCAGCAGTTCGAGCCAGTAGGCATCGAGATCGGCGTCGGCATAGACTTCGCAATCGCCGACGAACCGGGCCATTTCCTCAAGGACCTGCGCGGCGGGAAGACCTTCCTTGCGCAGCATCTCGCGGCTGATTCCGTGGAGTTTCTCGGCCTCCTCGGACCAGTCCCAGTGGCGCCAGGCTTCCAGCGGGCGGATCAGCCAGGCGCGACTTTCTCCGTCGATCCGCGCGATGGCGACTTCGATAGGATAGGATTGGCCGTACTCGGGCAGGCAACTCGCCTCGAAATCGATCAGTGCCGGACAGCTCAATCCGCGGGTGCTCCTCAGGTGAGCTTTTCTGCCATCAGTGCCTGCAGGCTCCGCTCGGGACGGGCTCCATAGTGCGAGATCACCTCGCAAGCGCAAATCGCGCCAAGTTTCAGGCTTTGTTCGAGATTCATGCCACGAACGTGCGCAAAGAGGAAGCCCGCAGCGAAAAGGTCGCCCGCGCCGGTGGTGTCGACGACGCGCTCGATCGGCTCGGCCGATACCTCGGCGCGTTCGCCGCCCGACAGCGCCACTGCGCCCTCGGGACCGCGCGTGACCACCAGGACCGGGATCTTCGGCGCGAGCATGGCCAGGCCCGTCTCGAAATCGTCGTTCTGCACAAGAGCGGCCATTTCATGCTCGTTGCAGAACAGCACGTCGATCTGGCCGTCATCGATGAGGGCGATGAAATCGTCGCGGTGGCGGTCGATCACGAAAGTCTCGGACGGGGTGAAGGCCACCTTGCGGCCCGCGGTGCGGGCAGCGGCGATGGCCTTGCGCATCGCGGCGCGCGGCTCTTCGGGATCCCACAGGTAGCCTTCGAGATAGAGCACGGCGGCCTTGGCGATGGTCGCTTCGTCGAGCGCTTCGGCGGGCAGGTAGTGCGAGGCGCCGAGGAAGGTGTTCATCGTGCGCTGGCCGTCGGGAGAGACGAAGATCAGGCAGCGCGCCGTCGGCGGATCTCCGGCGCGCGCGGGGGTTTCGAACTCGATGCCGCCGGCGCGGATGTCATGGGTGAAGACCTCGCCGAGCTGGTCCTGCGCGACCTGGCCGATGAATCCGCACTTTGCGCCGAGCGAGGCAAGCCCGGCCAGCGTGTTGGCGGCCGAACCGCCGGATATTTCTCGCGCGGGGCCCATGGCGGCGTAAAGATCGCGGGCCTGGTCGGTGTCGATCAGCATCATCCCGCCCCGGGCAAGGCCGAGCTGTTCGATCAGGCTGTCCTCGCAATTGGCGATGACGTCGATGATAGCATTGCCGATGGCGATGACGTCCAGTGTGGGCGCCACGGGGTTGGATGCCATGTAGGGAAGGTCCTTGACTGATCGGATTGGGAAAAGACGATGCGGCCTGCCTACCGCGCGCCCTGTCGCTCCGCAAGCGCGCGGGCGAATTGCCCCCGTTGACAGCGGCGCGGCGGCGCGCGATGCGCAGGCCAGCCATGATCATGACATCGTCCGGGGCTTCCCTGCATCGTCTTCGCGGACCCATCGCCGCCTGCATCCTTGCCATGCTCGTCGCCGCTTGCGGCGTGAGCCCGGGCGGGGTCTCGAGCGCGTCCGGCAATGGCGGCGCATCGCGGGTGCCTCCCGTGCGCCAGCCTTCGCGCACGTCGCCGCGCGATCCCAAGTTCCTCAACCTTCCCGGCCTTGAAGGGGTGATCGGGGCAAACCAGAAGCAGCTGGTACGCCAGTTCGGCAACCCGCGGCTCGACGTGTGGGAAGGCGATGCGCGCAAGTTGCAGTTTACCGGAACCGCCTGCGTACTCGACGTGTTTCTCTATCCGACAACCTCCTCGCGCGAACCGGTGGCAACCTATCTCGATGCGCGGCGCGCCTCGGATGGGCAGGACGTCGACCGCGCCGCCTGCGTGGCCGCACTGCGCCAGCCCTGAGATGCTTGCCCCGGGCTCGGGGAAGTTCCGAATTGTCAAAGTTAACCGACGGTGTCTATCATGCCGCCCGATGGCGAAGGGCAGTGTCTTTCTCGTTTCATGCGAACTCGCCGGCGATAGTCCGCCGCTGCGCCGTGAAGGCTACGCCGGCGCCCATGTAACCTGCCTGGTTTCAAGCGAAGACATTCGCGAAGCCATTTGGCTCGCCACCGAAGCCCTCGACGAGGATGAATACGAAATCGTCGATATCTACAGCGCCGTTCGCTTCGATGCGCAGGACTGGCGGGACGACGATGAAATGATCTCGCTGGCCGAGCAGACGCGCAGCGATACCGAGACCCGCTATTCCACGTTCAACACCTGGGGGCATTGAGCCCCCTTCCCGGTTCAGACGGTGAAGCTCTCGCCGCAGCCGCAGCTGCCCTTGGCGTTTGGATTGTCGAACACGAAGCCGGCGGTAAAGTCGTCTTCCTGCCACGACATCGTCGAGCCGATCAGATAGAGCACCGAGGCGCCGTCGATATAGAAGGTGCCGCCCGGCGTCTCGATCTTTTCATCGAGCGCGTTTTCCGCGCTGACGTAGTCGACCGAATAGGCAAGGCCCGAGCAGCCGCGCCGCGGGGTCGACAGCTTGACGCCGATCGCATCCTCTGGCGCGTCGGCCATGAGCTTGGCAATGCGCGCTTCGGCGGAAGGCGTCAGGATGACCGCGGCGGGACGCTGACGAGTCGTTGCTGTAGTCGTCATGGCAGCTTCTTTTCCCAGAATTGCGCCGTTCCCGCTTCGGGGTCGAGCGCGTAGTTTTCATAGCCGAGCGAGGCGTAAAGCGCCTTGGCCGGCGCATTGCCGCCCAGCACTTCGAGCGTGACCTTGCAGGCTCCGCGGGCGGCGGCTTCGGCTTCCACGGCCTGCATCAATGCGCGGCCGATGCCTTTGCCCCTGTGCGCGGAGGATACCACAAGATCGTGGATGTTGACGAGCGGGCGTGCCGCGAAGGTCGAAAAGCCGGTAAAGCAGTTCGCCAGTCCGACCGGTTCCGTCCCGTCGAATGCGAGCAGGGTGAACGCGCCAGGGAAGGCATCGAGCGCGGGCACCAGCCTTGCGCGCACGGCTTCGTCCAGCCCCTTGCCGCCGCCCATCGGGTCGCGGGCATAGCTGTCGAGCAGCGTAACCAGCGCCGCGCCATCGCCTTCGTAGCCGTAATCGGCAAGGCGGATGGTCAGCCCTTCGGCAGATTCGGAAGCGGCGAGGGTTTCGGTCACAGCATGCCCAGTTCGAGCTTCGCCTCGTCCGACATCTTCGCCATGTCCCACGGCGGATCCCAGACGAGATTCACTTCGCAGTCGCGTACGCCCGGTACCGCGGCTACGCGCATTTCCACTTCGCCCGGCATCGATTCGGCGACCGGACAATGCGGTGTCGTCAGCGTCATCGTCACCGCCACAGCGGATTCGGGTGAGACATCGACTCCGTAGATGAGGCCGAGGTCATAGATGTTCACCGGGATTTCCGGATCGAAGATTTCCTTCAGCGCCGCGATCACGCCGTCGTAGATCTCGCCGCCCGGTTCGCCGGGGCTTGTATCCTGCGGCTTTTCGGCGAGGAAACCTTCCAGGTAGTCGCGCTTGCGTTCGAGCTTGTCGACTGCGCTTTCGGCCGCGGGAGGCGCGGCGTCTTCCACCCGTGCGCGCGGCGGCGGCGTTGCCGAATCGACTTCCTCGACTTCAAACTTGCGGGATTCGTCGCTCATCCGAATATTCTCCTCGTGCGCTCGATTCCTTTCAGGAGCGCCTCGATATCGCTTTCGTCGTTGTAGATGCCGAAGCTGGCCCGGGCCGTGGCGGGAACGCCAAGGTGATCCATCAGCGGCTGCGCGCAGTGGTGGCCGGCGCGAATGGCAACGCCCTCTTCGTCGAGGATCGTGCCCAGATCGTGCGGGTGCACGCCGTCGAGCGCAAAGCTGACGATGCCCACCGAATCGGCGGGGCCGAACAGGGTGACGTCGTTGCGCTGGCCCAGTTCCTCGCGCAGGCGGGTGGCGAGTTCGCGCTCATGCGCTTCGGCGACATCGAGTCCGACCTGCTCGAGCCAGTCGATCGCGGCGGCAAGGCTGATCGATTCGACGATCGCGGGCGTGCCGGCCTCGAAGCGCTGCGGCGCCGGGGCCCAGGTCGTCTTCTCGAAAGTGACGCGATCGATCATCGATCCGCCGCCGTGCCACGGGGGCATGTTCTCGAGAATCCCGGAGCGGGCCCACAGGACGCCGACACCGGTCGGGCCGTAGAGCTTGTGTGCCGAGAAAACGTAGAAGTCGCAGCCAAGCGCTGCCATGTCGAGCTTGATGCGCGGGGCCGCCTGGCAGCCGTCGATCAGCACCTTGGCGCCGACTTTGTGCGCCAGTTCAACAAGATGTTCCACGTGGAGCACGGAGCCGAGCACATTGGAAACATGCGCCAGTGCCACCAGCTTGTGGGCGGGCGTCAGCATCCTCTCGGCGGCTTCGAGGTCGATCCGGCCGTCCGCAGTCAGCGGGCAGACGTCGATTTCGACGCCGGTACGCTCGCGCAGCAGCTGCCAGGGGACGATGTTCGAGTGATGCTCGAGTGTCGAAAGCAGGATGCGGTCCCCTGCCCCGAGGTTCTCGACGCCCCAGGTGTTGGCGACGAGATTGATCGCCTCGGTCGCGCCGCGCACGAAGACGATTTCCTCTTCGCGTCCGCCGATGAAAGACGCGACCCGGCGGCGCGCGGCCTCGAAGGCCAGCGTCATTTCCGCCGAGCGGGCATAGACGCCGCGATGCACGGTCGCGTAGTCGCGGCCCATGGCATCGACGGTGGCGTCGATCACCGCCTGCGGCTTTTGCGCCGTGGCCGCGGTATCGAGATAGTGCCAGCCACCGGCCATGCCGGGGAACTGGTCCCGCACCGAGATCCGTGTAGCCGCCTGGGTGCTCACAGGATGGCCTCCAGCCGGGCCAGCGCGGCCTCGCTCAGCGCTTCCTCGTCCGGTGCGCCGGTGAAAGCTTCGGCGACAAAAGCCTGCAACATCAGTCGTTTGGCTTGTGGCGGGGTAAGCCCGCGCGAAGCGAGGTAGAACAGGCCCTGCGCGTCGAGTTCGCCGACCGCACAGCCGTGTGCCGCCTTGACGTCATCGGCGTAGATTTCCAGCTCGGGCCGCGCATTGGCCGTCGCGGTGCGGTCGATCAGCATGGCGCGCACCGATTGCTCGGCGTCGGTACCGTCCGCGCCGCGCGCCACGGCAATGCGGCCAAGATAGGTGCCGGTCGAATGCCCGGCGAGAGCCGAGCGGATCACTTGCATCGATGTCGCGTTCTGCTCGCAGTGGGTCACCTCGGTGACGATCTCGAGCGTTTCGCTGCCCGTCGCCAGTTGCGCCGCGCCAAGCAGGAAGTCCGCGCCTTCGGCCAGTTCGACATCGACGGCAATGCGGCCGTAGGCGGGGCCGGCGGTCAGGATGCGCAAGTCGAGCTTCGCGCCCTTCTCGACGCGGATCGCCAGGTGGCGCGCAACCGCGCCCTCACCCAGTTCGACGATCTGGCGCGAATCCTCCTGGCCTGCCGCGACGACGATGTCCTCGCGCGCGATCGGCCAGACGCCGGCCAGCGCGTCGAAGTTGGCATAGCGGAAAGACTCGTCCTTCCGGGTGGGAAGAGTCGCGGCGAGAGTCATGCAGCCACCGCTTCGTAGCCCTCGGCCTCGAGCTGATGGGCCAGTTCGGGGCCGCCCGACTTGACGATGCGGCCATTGGCGAGGACGTGGACGAAGTCCGGCTTCACGTAGTCGAGCAGGCGTTGGTAGTGGGTGATCAGCAGCACTGCCTTGTCGGGTGCGCGCATGATCGCGTTGATGCCTTCGCCGCAGACCCGCAGCGCATCGATGTCGAGGCCGGAGTCGGTCTCGTCGAGGATCGCCAGCTTGGGATCGAGAATGCCCATCTGCACCATTTCGGCGCGTTTCTTCTCGCCGCCAGAAAAGCCGACGTTCACCGGGCGCTTGAGCATGTCCATGTCGAGCCGCAGCAATCCGGCCTTTTCCTTGGCCAGCTTGAGGAATTCGCCGCCCGACAGCGGTTCCTCGCCCCTGCCCTTGCGCTGGGCATTGGCCGCCTCGCGCAGGAACTGGACGAAGGAGACGCCCGGAATCTCGACCGGATACTGGAAGCCGAGGAACAGGCCGGCCGCGGCGCGTTCGTGGGGTTCCAGCTCGAACAGGTCCTGGCCGTCGAAAGTCACCGAGCCGCCGGTCACTTCGTAACCGGGGCGTCCGCCCAGCGTGTAGCCGAGAGTCGACTTGCCGGCGCCATTGGGCCCCATGATGGCATGGATCTCGCCGGGATTGATCTCGAGCGAGAGGCCCTTGAGGATCGGCTTGTCTGCTACGGTGGCCTGGAGGTTATCGATCTTGAGCATGGTCATCCTTCGGCGCTCTCCATCCTGGGAGCGAACTGACTGCGCGCGCTGCGCTTGTCGAACGGCTTGTTGATTTCAGAGACGATGGTTTTCATCACGCTTTCGCGGTCGCCGAGCACGGCTTCCTCGCTGAAGCGCAGGACCCGGATGCCGACATCGGACAGTTTCTTGTCCTGCAGCGTTTCGACTTCCGGATTGGCATTCGCCGGGGAGATCGAAACGACGATCCAGCGAGATGGGCAGGCGAAATCGACGATTGCCGAGCCGACGACGGCCTGGCGCGTGAACTTGACGCCGCCCAGTTTCGAGCCGGAAAGTTCGGCCCAGAGCGCCTCCTGCGCCTCGGTGGGATTGCGGCGCTGATCGCGCGCGCGTTCCTTGAGGCGCTCGAGACGGGCACCGGTGACGTTGAAGCTGCTGCGGGCATCGGCTTTGGGCGCGTCGGCCTTGCTGACGCCGAGAGTCTTGCGTTCGGTCATTAGCCTACGCTTCCTTCCAGAGAGATGCCGAGAAGCTTCTGCGCCTCGACCGCGAATTCCATCGGCAGTTGCTGCAAGACTTCCTTGGCGAAACCGTTGACGATCAGCGCCACCGCTTCCTCGGTGTCGAGGCCGCGCTGCATGGCGTAGAACAGCTGGTCGTCGCTGATCTTGCTAGTGGTCGCCTCGTGCTCGATCTGCGCCGAGGGGTTCTTCACTTCTATATAGGGCACGGTGTGGGCACCGCACTCCTTGCCCAGCAGCAGCGAATCGCACTGGGTGAAGTTGCGCACGCCATCGGCACCCGCCGCCACGCGGACGAGGCCGCGATAGGTGTTGTTCGACTTGCCCGCCGAAATGCCCTTGGAGATGATCGTCGAGCGGCTGCCCTTGCCGTTGTGGATCATCTTGGTGCCGGTATCGGCCTGCTGATAGTTGTTGGTGACCGCGACCGAATAGAACTCGCCCACCGAATCCTCGCCGTTGAGGACGCAGCTCGGGTACTTCCAGGTGATCGCCGAACCGGTTTCGACCTGGGTCCACGAAATCTTCGAGCGTGCGCCCTGGCACAGGCCGCGCTTGGTCACGAAGTTGTAGATGCCGCCCTTCCCCTGGGCATCGCCCGGGTACCAGTTCTGCACCGTCGAGTACTTGATCTCGGCATCCTCGAGCGCGACCAGCTCGACCACGGCGGCGTGCAGCTGGTTCTCATCGCGCATCGGCGCGGTGCAGCCTTCGAGGTACGAGACGTAGCTGCCCTTCTCGGCAATGATCAGGGTACGCTCGAACTGGCCGGTATTCTCGGCATTGATGCGGAAATAGGTCGACAGCTCCATCGGGCAGCGCACGCCTTCGGGAATGTAGACGAAGGTTCCGTCGGAGAAGACCGCGCAGTTCAGGGCAGCGAAGTAGTTGTCATGCTGGGGCACGACCTTGCCCAGCCACTTCCTGACCAGCTCGGGATATTCGCGGATCGCCTCGGAGATCGAGCGGAAGATGACGCCGGCCTGCTCCAGTTCCTTGCGGAAGGTCGTGGCGACAGAGACAGAGTCGAACACGGCATCGACCGCGACCTTGCACGCGCCCTCGACGCCGGCGAGGACCTTCTGTTCCTCGAGCGGGATGCCCAGCTTCTCGTAGACCTTGAGAATGTCGGGATCGACCTCGTCGAGCGACTTGGGGCCGTCCTTCTTCTTGGGCGCGGCCCAATAGTAGGCTTCCTGGTAGTCGATCGGCGGCACGTCGAGCTTGGCCCAGTCGGGCGGAGTCATCTCGAGCCAGCGGCGATAGGCCTTCAGGCGCCACTCGAGCATCCATTCCGGCTCCTCCTTCTTGGCGGAGATGAATCGGACGGTATCTTCGGAGAGCCCCTTGGGCCCGAATTCCTGCTCGATGTCGGCAACCCAGCCGTGCTCGTAGTCGGCCACGCGTGCGGCCGCTTCGCGCGCGGCCTGATCGCGCAGTTCAGGTTGGATCGTTTCCTCGGTCATTCCACTTCCTCGACGAGCTGGACCAGCGAAACCTGCGCCAGTGCCCCGCGCAACGCCGCATTCACTTGCGGCCAGTGCGGTTGCATGTTGCAGGTCCCCTCCAGCGTACAGTCGTGTTTTCCTTGTTCGAGGCAGGCGGTGAGCGCGATCGGCCCCTCGACTGCCTCGACGATGTCGGCAATGGAGATTGTCGCAGGCGGTCTTGCCAGCTTCAGTCCCCCACCGACGCCGCGCGAGCTGCGCATCAGCCCCGCGCCGGTGAGTTTGCTAACGAGCTTCTGCACCGTGGGGCCGGGAAGTCCGGTTTCCTCGGCGAGTTGGCCGGCCGACACGCGCGCACCGCCACAATGCCGCGCTGCAGCGGACATGATGACGACGGCGTAATCTGCCATGCTCGAAAGGCGCATTCGGTGTTGTCTTCCGGACCCGGGTTTCAAATCGGAGTAAATCTTTCCAATTTCACCTAGTGCAGGGTCCGGCGAGTTTCAATGGTCGAATGTGAGAGCGCCTGCATCCGGTTTTCCGGGATCTGCGGCCATGCGGCGCGCCGGCATCCGGACAGCGGGATGAAAAAAAGGCGGTTCCCTGTCGAGACAGGAAACCGCCATCAGGTAATAAAGAACTCGTGCGCATCCCGCTACGAGCCCTTCGGGTCGCAGCTCTCCTGTATGCTGCGACCGCGCTAATTTATTGTAGAATTGCGACACGTGTGCCTAACAGGCTGCAGACAACAATCGATTTTTCATGCCGCTGTGCGGCAAAGAAGCATTTGAGATCGTTCTCTTCCAAGCTTATGCGGAGGCCCGTGATTTACGCCCTTCTTCGTCCCGCCCTGTTCCGAATCGATGCCGAGAAGGCCCACGGCCTTGCGCTCAAGGCGCTGAAACATGCGCCGGCCAGGAAGGCGCCGGGTTCAGCAGCTGGCCTTGCGACGCGAGTCGCGGGGATCGACTTTGCCAATCCGGTCGGCATGGCTGCCGGTTTTGACAAGGACGGCGAAGTGCCCGACGCCCTGCTCGGTCTCGGCTTCGGGTTTGCCGAAGTCGGCTCGATCACGCCTTTGCCGCAGAGCGGTAATCCCAAACCGCGCCTTTTCCGCTTGGTCGAGGACCGCGCGGTGATCAATCGCATGGGATTCAACAATGGCGGCGCCCAGGCGGCGGTCGAACGGCTCGAAGCGCGGCTGGGCAGGCCCGGAGTCGTCGGCATCAACATTGGCGCAAACAAGGATTCGGTCGACCGCGTGGCCGACTATGCGACGATGGCCCGGCTCATGGCGCCGCTCGCCAGCTACCTGGCGGTCAACATTTCCAGTCCGAACACCCCGGGCTTGCGCGCTTTGCAGGACGAATCGTCCCTGACCGGGTTGCTCGATGCCGTGATCGAGGCGCGCGGCGCGGTCTGCGGAGATGACGGACCGCCGATCTTCCTCAAGGTTGCGCCCGACCTCGAACCGGCGGACGTCGATGCGATCTCCCGCATTGCCATCGACCGCAAGCTGGGCGCGCTCATCGTCTCGAACACGACGATCTCGCGGCCCCCCCTCTCCTCTCCGCAGGCCGGGGAAAGCGGCGGCCTTTCGGGTGCGCCGCTGCGCGACCTGGCCCAGCAGCGTCTGCGCGATTTTCGCAAGGCGACAGGCGGAGCGATGCCGCTGGTCGGTGTCGGCGGCATCGCCACGGCCGAAGACGCCTGGGCGCGCATTCGTGCCGGGGCCAGCCTCGTGCAGCTTTACAGTGCGATGGTTTACGAAGGACCGGGAATCGCCAAGGCGATCGCCAAGGGGCTGGAGCGGCTGATGAAGCGCGACGGGTTCGCGACCGTCGCCGAGGCCGTGGGAACCGAATAACCCGGACGACCGGACCGCGTCCCTTTCGGCGCGGGCAGTCCGAAACTTGCCCCCGGCAAGTGAACCTGCGGCACTCTAGCGGGTTTTGACGGCGTGAAGGCCAGCCTTGCCGGTCCTCACCTGCCCGCCTAGACCGGCACCTGACGAGTTATACCGGAGCGGATGCCACACATGGATCTTGCCGATTTCGACAAGAGTAAGAACATCGTTTCGCTGTTCCTGGCGCGCGCGGACGCTCTGGGCGATGCCCCGATGCTGTGGAGCAAGCGCGGCGGCGAATGGGTTTCGCTCAGCTGGGCGCAAGTAGCGCGCGATGTCTGCCTGATCGCGCAATCGCTGCGGCAGATGGGCCTCAAGGCGGGAGACCGGGTGGTCATCGTCTCGGAAAACCGGCCCGAATGGTGCATCGCCGACCTTGGCGTCATGGCCGCCGGCTGCGTTACCGTGCCGACCTACACGACAAATACCGTGCGCGATCACATCCACATCCTCGAAAATTCGGGTGCCAGGGCTGCGATCGTCTCGACCGAGAAGCTGGCGCGCCAGCTTCTGCCGGCCATCGTCCAGACCGACCTGTGCCGCCATGTCGTGGGGATGGAGCGGGTCCCGGGGATGCAGGGCGGCGTTTACGAGACCTACGATTGGGACGCGCTCCTCACCGGCGATCCGGTGGCGGCGCGCGCCGAAGCTGAGGCGCGGCTGGTGGACGTCAACCGGCAGGACTTGGCCTGCATCATCTACACCAGCGGCACCGGCGGAGCGCCGCGCGGGGTGCGCCAGCATCACGGCATGTTGCTGACCAACATCGCCGGCGCGGCGGAGATCATCCGCGACGATTTCGGCTGGGATGCCGGAGAGACCTTCCTGTCCTTCCTCCCGCTCAGCCATGCCTATGAGCACACCGGCGGGCAGTTCTTCCCGATCGGCCTGGGCGGACAGATCTACTACGCCGAGGGCCTCGACAAGCTGGCGTCCAATATCGAGGAAGTGCGCCCGACGATCATGGTCGTCGTGCCGCGCCTCTTCGAAGTCCTGCGCACGCGCATCATGAAGCAGATCGAAAAGCAGGGTGCCCTGCCCGCGCGGCTGATGCATCTGGCGCTGGCCGTGGCGGCGCGCAAGGCGGCCGGGCAACGGCGCCTGACCGACTATCCGCTGGACCTGCTGCTCGAACATACCCTGCGGCCCAAGATCCGCGCGCGCTTCGGCGGGCGCAACAAGGCGCTGGTTTCCGGCGGCGCGCCGCTCAATCCCGAAATCGGCGTATTTTTCGATGCGATGGGCCTGACCCTGCTGCAGGGCTATGGCCAGACCGAGGCCGGTCCGGTGATCAGCTGCAACCGGCCCGCGGCGGGGCTGGCGATGGACACCGTGGGCCCGCCCTTGCGCGGGGTCGAGGTCCGGATTGCCGAGGATGGCGAGATCCTGACCCGCGGCGAGCTGGTCATGCATGGCTACTGGCAGAACGAGGCGGCCTCGGCCAATGTCCTGATCGACGGCTGGCTGCATACCGGCGACATCGGCCATTTCGACGATGCCGGGCGGATCAGGATCACCGACCGCAAGAAGGACATGATCGTCAACGACAAGGGCGACAACATCTCGCCCCAGAAGGTCGAATCGATGCTGACCCTGCAGCCGGAAATCGCGCAGGCCATGGTCAGCGGCGACCGGCGGCCTTATGTCGTCGCGCTCATCGTACCCGATGCGGACTGGGCGCTGGAGTGGAGCCGTCTCAACGACATTCCCTTCGACATCAGGGCCCTTCAGGACCTGCCGGTGTTCCGCAACGCGATCCGCGGCGCCATCGACCGGGTCAATGCCGATCTCTCTGTCATCGAGAAGGTCCGCCAGTTCGTCTTCGCCGACGAACCATTCTCGATCGAGAACGAGATGATGACGCCCAGCCTGAAGATCCGTCGCCACAAGGTGCGCGAGGCCTACGGCGAGCGGATCGACGCTCTCTACCGCAACTGAGGCAGCCTACCGCAACTGAGGCAGCGCCGGCATGCGAAACCGGCGGCGGCCAGTGCCGGCGATCAGGGCACCAGCGTGGTGAACAGGTAAGTCGCGAAGATCACGAGGTGGACCACGCCCTGCACCAGCGTGGTGCGGCCAGTGCTCAGCGTCAGCGTCGCCACGACCAGCGTAAGTCCGAGCAGGACGATCGATTTCATCGAAAGCCCCAGCTCGAGATCGAGTCCCATGCCGAGCGAGGTCAGGGCGACGGCAGGGATGGTCAGGCCGATGGTCGCCAGGGCCGACCCGATCGCGAGGTTGAGGCTCGTCTGGACGCGGTTCGCCTTGGCCGCGCTGATGGCTGCGAAGCTTTCCGGAGCAAGGACGAGGGCGGCGATGATGATGCCGACCATTGCGTGCGGTGCGCCCATGGCCGAGACGCCAGCCTCGATCGATGGCGAGAGCGCCTTGGCGAGCATGACGACGCCGATCAGCGCCAGGGGCAGGAGTGCACCTGCGGCCAGCGCCTTGTTGCGCGGGACCTCGATATGGTGGTCGATGCCATCCGGATCTTCGAAAAGGAAGTGGTCGCGATGCCGGATGGTCTGCGCGACGACGAACGTGGCGTAAAGGATCAGCGAGATCGCGGCGACGAAGGCAAGTTGCTTGGCATTGTAGAACGGGCCGGGCTCGCTCGTGGTGAAATTGGGCAGGACCAGCGTCAGGATCGAGAGGGTCGCCACCATCGCCAGCCCGTGGTTGACGCCCGACTGGGTATAGCCCTGCTCGTGATGGCGGCGGCCGCCCATCAGCAGGCAAACGCCGACGATGCCGTTGATCGTGATCATCATCGCGGCGAATACGGTATCACGCGCCAGCGACTGCGCCCCCGCGCCTTCGCTCAGCATGATCGATACGATCAGCGAGGTCTCGATCACGGTCACCGCAAAGGCCAGGATCAGGGTCCCGAACGGCTCTCCCACACGGTGGGCGATGGCTTCGGCGTGATAGACCGCGGACATGATCGCGCCGCCCAGCACTATGGCGAGACCTGCGGTCAGCGCGATGCCCGAGGGCTTGCCCAGAGCGATGGCGGCAAGTGCAAGTAGTGGCACCGCGATCGACCACGGCGCGAGGCCGAAGGTGGGAAATCCCGGTGAAGTCTTTGGTGAGGCATCGGTTTGGGCGTCGGTCATGGCGCCGTTATAGGTGAACCGCTCCGGATAGCCATTGCAGCGATGTGGAAGACGGGAGACCGGCCAGGTCATCGGCCGGACGTGCGGTAACGGCAAAAATCGTGCTAGGCTGCGCGCATGGCAGTTTGAAACACAAGGCAACCGGGGAGATCGAACGCTGGCCTGCAGACCGCAACGCTTAACCACCCTCTTTTATCTGATTATCGCAGCTCTGGCCGCGGCCCTGGCGCCAGGTGCCGCTTCGGCGCAAGAAGAACAGGACCGGCTCGTCGTCGCCACGCGCGAAGCGCCGCCTTTCGCCATGAAGGACCCCGACGGCGACTGGAGCGGCCTCGCGATTGACTTGTGGCGGCGCATCGCTGCCGAGCGCGGCTACGACTACCGTTTCGTCGAATCCGACCTTTCCGGCATGATCGATGGCGTCGCCGATGGCCGCTACGATGCCAGCGTCGGGGCCCTGACGATCACGTCCGGGCGCGAAACCAAGGTCGATTTCACCCATCCCTTCTATCCGACCGGTTTCGGGATCGCGGTCCACAAGTCGCCGCGCACGTGGCTTTCGCTGATGCGTAATTTTTTCACGGTCGATTTCCTCAAGGCCGTGCTGGCACTTTGCGCCCTGCTGCTGATCGTGGGCTTCCTGTTCTGGCTGGTCGAGCGGCGTCACAATCCCGAGGAATTCGGCGAGGGCGCCGAGGGGATCGGTTCAGGCTTCTGGTTCTCGGCAGTGACGATGACGACGGTCGGCTATGGCGACAAGGCGCCGCGCACGCCGGCGGGCAAGGCTATCGCCCTGGTCTGGATGTTCGCTGCGATCCTGATCATTTCGACCTTCACCGGCATGATCGCCTCGTCGCTGACGGCGGGGCGGCTCTCCGGCGCGGTAACCGGGCCGGACGACCTGCCCGGCGTCAACGTGGGTTCGATCCGCCATTCTGCGACCGACGAATGGCTGACGGGGGAAGGAATCGGCTTCACCGGCTATCCCGATGTCGCAGCGGGTCTTGCCGCACTGAGCGCGGGCAAGATCGACGCCTTCGTCTATGACGAGCCGCTGCTGCGCTACATGGTGCGCAAGGGTGACGATGAGGAACTGGGGATGCTGCCCGGAACTTTCGGGCGTCAGGATTACGGCATTGCGCTGCGACAGGGCAGTGCCTTGCGCGAGCCGGTCGACATATCCCTGCTGGCGCAAGTGGAAGGACCGGAGTGGCGCGACGAGATCCGCAAGACGCTTGGCAAGCGCAACTGACCGTCAGCCGGGGGTGACGGCGTCACCCCCCCATGGCTTTCAGGCGGCTTCCTTCTCGATGAACTCGGGATAGAAGCTGGGTTCGCGGTCCGACCAGCCCGGCGCAGTGGCGGCGGCTTCGCTGATCGAATGGAGCAGCATCTTGCGGCGGTCGGGGCGGATCTGCGGCAGGGCCGCTGCACCGCAGAACGCGCCGGGCAGCCAGGGCCGGGCCCAGGCGCCGAGCAGGCGCTCGTAGAGAAAGCGATAGGCCGAAAACGTGGTGATGCGTTCCTGGGCCAGGTCGAAAGCCGACATGCGCACGAGCTTGCCCATGAAGGTTTCCAGATCCTCGAACCGGCTGTCGTCCGGGCGCATCGCGCGCAGGGCCTTGAGGTCCTGGTAAGCGACGTA
>Ga0098035_1000244_pt1 | contig 27863 bp, 27 predicted proteins | sample 3_EtaG_FD_75046 | JGI IMG/M metagenome (GOLD analysis project Ga0098035, IMG submission 75046) | Marine viral communities from the Subarctic Pacific Ocean - 3_ETSP_OMZ_AT15126 metaG | ecosystem: Environmental > Aquatic > Marine > Oceanic | place: Pacific Ocean | collected 2015-01-07
CGATCTGCGACGTCGTCGGATTTTCAGCAAAGGCGACGAAGGGAAGCCATTTCTCCATCTGCAGCATGAGGTGGGTGAGCGTGGCGATGTTGTTGTTGTCGTCCGCGATGAGAATCATGCCCGCATCGGGCCAGCGCGATGCCAGTTCCTCAACCGCTTCGAAAGGAACGATATAGATGCCACGCTTCGACATTTCGTAGCTCACCGTCGCGCGGCGCTTTTGATTCTGATCCACCAGAAACAGGTGGAAATTCCCTTGGTACATTGGCTTGCGACCCCATGTTTTTGTCCAATCCGCTGGACGAACAGGGGCCTCGCCCGCACCGTTCGGTGCGATCCCCACGTTCATCCACCCCATTTTGGCTATATCTCGAGTTATCTCGATGAGGTGAGATTGGGCAACTACGTAATTGCACGTAGCCAAGGCTCGCCGCGAATTAAATTCGTGAAAGAATCACCCAAGCAATTGCAATGAAATGATTTTCGTCAAGGTAATTTTCTGACGCAGGACGAGAATTTTTTCATCCCGGCACCTCGACGCGAATCAAAAGATAGGGACCGCAGCTTCCAGCACGAAGGCGGCGAACGCCAGAACCAGACCGATCCGAAAGGTTCGAAAGGCATAGGAAAGATAGCGATACTTCTTGCGCTGGAGCACCACGCCGTTCTGGTAGATGTCCCGCAACATCGTGCTCAGCACCCGGCCATCGGTTTCCGCACGCTGCATGGCGCGGTCGATGAATTCCTCCTGCGGCAATCCGGTAAAGACCCCGAAGAAGAGAAGATTGTCCAGCTCGTCGTCCGACAACTTTGGCGGAGTCACCTTTGGCGTCACCGCCGCCATCGCGAACAGCGCCGACAGGAAAGCGGAGAGGACGAGGATGAGCAGCGAGACGCGGTAGTTGCCGCCGCCGAACGCGCTCACCGACAAGGTGAACACGAGGAATGTCACGCCCATGAGGATATTCGCCTTGTGATCGGCCATCTGGCTGAGCACGGCGTGATTGGTCATGGCAGTGCGCACCATGTGGATGGCGTGCACCGAATAGGTCCTGTCGTCGTAGAGCCCGGCCTGCCTGCGGTCGGGCTCATGGCGGGCGGGTCCATGGCAGGCAGGCACGTCCGAAGCGGCTTCCTCTGGCTTCACCGTTTCGGACATGCGCCCCTCCAGCCCTGTTACACCACGCCGAACGCCAGCATGGCATCGGCGACCTTCTTGAACCCGGCGATATTGGCGCCGCGAACGTAATCGACATAGCCGCCACCGCGTTCGCCGTAAGTCAGGCAGCGGGCATGGATGCCGGACATGATGTCCTTGAGCATCTGCTGCAATTCCGCCTCGGTCCAGGGACGGCGCCCGGAATTCTGGCTCATTTCGAGACCCGACACCGCCACGCCGCCGGCATTGGCAGCCTTGCCCGGGGCAAACATGATCTTGGCGTCCTTGAAGACGTGCACCGCTTCGAGGTCGGAAGGCATGTTCGCACCTTCCGAAACGGCGATGCAGCCATTGGCGACGAGCGCGCGGGCATCCGCGCCGTTCAGTTCGTTCTGCGTCGCGCAGGGCAGCGCAACGTCGCAGGCGACGTTCCACGGCGTCTTGCCCTCGTGATACGAGGCGCCCTTGAACTCGTCCACGTACTCGCTGATGCGTCCGCGGCGGTGGGTCTTGTGGTGCTTGACCCAGTTGATCTTATCGAGGGTCAGTCCATCGGGATCGTAGATGAACCCGCCGGAGTCCGAGAGCGTCACCGGCTTGCCGCCCATGTGGACGATCTTCTCCGCCGCATGGGTCGCCACGTTGCCCGAACCGGAGATGACGGCAGTCTTGCCGTCGAGGTCGAGCCCGCGCGCCGCCAGCATCTCGGCCAGGAAATAGACCGCGCCGTAGCCGGTCGCCTCGGGACGGATCAGCGATCCGCCGTATTCCAGACCCTTGCCGGTCAGCACTCCGGTGAAGTGGTTGGTGATGCGCTTGTACTGGCCGAACATGTAGCCGATCTCGCGCCCGCCCACGCCGATGTCACCGGCGGGAACGTCGACGTCGGCACCGATGTGGCGATAGAGTTCGGTCATGAAGGACTGGCAGAAGCGCATGATCTCGCGCACCGACTTGCCCTTCGGATTGAAGTTCGAGCCCCCCTTGCCGCCGCCCATCGGCAGGCCGGTAAGCGCGTTCTTGAAGGTCTGCTCGAAGGCCAGGAACTTCAGGACGCTTTCGTTGACGCTGGGATGGAAGCGCAGACCGCCCTTGTACGGGCCGATGGCATTGTTGTTCTGCACGCGCCAACCGCGCTGGACGCGGATGTTGCCGTTGTCGTCTTCCCAGCAGACACGGAAGGAAACGACGCGGTCCGGCTCGGCAATGCGCCGCAGGATCTGCTGCTCGTGATACTGTTCCTTATCGGCGATAAATTCGAAGATGTCTTCCGCGACTTCCTGCACGGCCTGAACGAATTCGGGCTGGTAGGGATTACGGCGCTTCACGCCCTCCATAAAAGCGTTGAAATCAACGTGGTCGGTGATGGCCATAATTAATCTCCCTTTACTATGTTCAGTACTTCCCGCGTCGTTCGCACAGTTCTCCTGCGTCAGAATACGACTGCGGATCAAGGCCGTACAGAGCTAAAGTGGACAAGTCGTTGATTTGGGAAACACCGGCGCGGCGATTGCGAAAGCAGGCCTGACCCACGGCTGCGGCGCCGGCCAGCAGAGTGCCCGAGCGCAGGAGCGCCCGCCATTACCTGGCGGGTTTGGCCGGCGGCTTGGCAGCGGCCGATTTAGGCTTGGCCGTCGGCTTGGCCTTGGGCTTTGCAGGCGCCTCGGGCTCGCTGTCCCGGGCAATCTTCTCAAGCTCCTTCTCAGGGGAGACGAACACGTCCTCCCCCTTGGCCTTGCGACCGATCGAGTACCTGTAGATCGCGTAAGCGCCGGCGCCACCAACGGCCCACTTGAGTAGTTTCACGAAGCGTCCTCTCGTTACCTGAACCAGCATCACCGCCCTGCCCGGATGCTTCCGGACAGGGCCGCTACTGCCAATTGGTAGTCGATAAGCGCGCGATTGCAACGCAGGAGCGGGCGGTTTTGCGCCCGGTGCAGGCCGAGCGGATCAGCCTTCGGACACCCATTCACGCCGCAATGCCGGGCCCGCCAGCGCCATGAGCACGGCGGCGATCAGGTAGAGGACGAGACCGAAGAGCATCGAATAGCGCAGCGATTCCTCGCCATAGACCGGCGCCAGCGCCGTGGAGAGAGCGCCCAGCGCATAGATGCCGCCGCCCAGCCCGATCAGGTTGTTGATCAGCAGGAACAATGCCGATGCCGTGGCCCGGGCGGGCGGTTCAACGAGATGCTGGATCGCCGAGGTCACCGGTCCGAGCCAGATATAGGCCAGTGCCTGCGGGACGAGGAACATGAGGAAGGCGAGCGGCACGCTCGAAGTCCAGATGCCCCCGGCGAACAGGGGCACGGCAGCCACGAACGCCACCGCCGGCACCCAGGCGTAGAAGGCACGGTTGGCCCGGCCGAGACGGTCGGCGAGCAGCCCGCCCGACAGCACGCCCACGCTTCCGCCCAGGAGCAGAACCGCGCCGATGAACCAGGACGTCTCGACCAGATCGAGGTGGAAGCTGCGCTGGAGCAGGCTGGGCAGCCAGAAAGCGAGGCCATAGCCCAGCATCGAGCTGGAGGCGGCGCCGAACGAAAGCAGCCAGAAGCCGCGCTTGCGGGCGAGCAAGGCCGCGATCGCGAGGAAGCGCACGCCCTCCCCGGCTGCCGGAGACGCCGGGGCGGCAGGCTTGGGGCGATCGCGCACGACGAACTTGAAAAGCGGCGCAATCAGCAGCCCGGCAATGCCAACGACGAGAAAGGCCGCGCGCCAGTCCACCCTTGCCGCAACATAGCCTCCGGCCAGCACGCCGGTTGCCGAACCCAGCGGAATGCCCAGCGAATAGACCGAGAGCGCGAAGGCCCTGCGTTCGCTGGGAAAATGATCGCCGATCACGGCATAGGATGGGGCAACCCCGCCCGCCTCCCCGACGCCGACGCCAAGCCGGGCGAGGAAGATGTGCCAGAAACCCTGCGCCGCGCCGCAGACCGCCGTGAACAGGCTCCAGATCACAAGCGATCCGGTTATCACCCAGGACCGGCTCGTGCGGTCAGCCAGCCACGCCAGCGGCACGCCCAGCGTCGAATAGAGCATGGCGAAGGCAAGCCCGCCGAGCATCCCCATCTGCGCGTCGTCGAGACCGAGATCGGCCTGGATCGGTGCGGCCAAGATCGCGAGGATCTGGCGGTCGACGAAGTTGAACACATAGACCAGCAGCAGCAACGCCAGAACGAGATTGGGCGAAGCCGGTCGCCGGGGCGCGGTGCTGGTCATCTCAGTTCACGTGCTCCTGGCAGAAGGACCTGATGGCCGGCAGGGCCGCGGGCTCATCGAGGATCGGGGCATGGCCGACGCGCGGCACTTCCACGGCGGCATAAGGCCCCCTGTGCCGACTGGCCATCTCCTCGACCGTCGCTCTCGACAGGAGATCGGACAGCGCACCGCGAATGACAAGCACCGGCATCCGGTCGAGCAGGTCCCACAAGGGCCACAGGTCGGGCGGTACGACAGTCGCGTTCTCGTCCGAAAAGCCCTGCGAGATCGCCGGATCGTAAGCGAAGGAAACGGTGCCATCGGCATTCTCGGCGCAAGTGCGCCTGGCAAAGGCCATCCAGTCTGCGCTGCCGAAATCGGGGAAGGCGGGCGCGTTGATCGCACGGCACCGGGCTGCCGCTTCGGTCCAGGAGGCCATCGCCCCGCGCGGGCCAACATAGCTCTTGATGCGATCCAGCCCTTCGTCCTCGAGAACCGGGCCGATATCGTTGAAGACCACGGCCGATGCGAGTTCGGGCCGCAGCGCGTTGATGATCAGCGCCATCAGCCCACCCATCGAAGTCCCGATCATGCCGACGCGCTCGATACCCAGTCCATCGAGCAGGGCCAGCATGTCCTGTGCGTAAACGTCCGGCCGGTATTGCGCAGGATCGGGGTCCCGGTCGGAGAGGCCCCGTCCGCGCTGGTCGGGCACGATCAGCCGGTAAGTGCCGGCCAGGTGCGCTGCGAGCGGCTCGAAATCCGCACTGTTGCGGGTCAGGCCATGCATCATCAGCAGGACCGGGGCCTCGTCGCCCGCGGCTGCGGGATAATCGCGCGCGGCCAGCTCAAGGCGCCCGCAGGCGCTGCGATAGCGGTGGTCGCGGTAGTCCATCGAACAATCCTTTCACCTGCAGCGGACCTGGCGGGATCTTGCGGGGGGTGCTCCGTAAGGGTGGAGACGAAGACCCCGCCAGGCTGCTGCGCAGTTGCCCCGATCAGAATTCCACTGTCGCGGTGAGGAAGACCTGGCGCGGATTGCCGTAGAACGCAGTCAGCGTACCTTCGCTGCCGAGCGTCGGGATCGGGTAGCCATTGGCACCCAGATTGACCGCGCCCGTCTCTTCGTTCTGCGAGATGTAGCTGTAGCCCGAAGTGATGTATTCCTTGTCGAGCAGGTTCTTGCCGTGCAGGCCGATGCTCCAGCCGCTGCCCGGCGCGGAATAGACCAGGCTGGCATCCCACAGGGCATAACCCTTCTGGTCGAGATAGGGGCTGGGGAACTCGAACTGGTGGGTCTTCGAGCGGTAGGACACCGTCGTCGACATGCTGAGATCGCCCTCGCCGACCGGGGTCGAGTAAGACAGCGTTCCGCTGGCGGTCCACTTGGGCGTATTCTGGATATTGCGATACTGCGCGACGTCGACAGTCTGCCCGCCGATCAGCGTCTCGTACTTCTTGAACTTGGCATCGATGTAACCGATCGCGGTCGAGAAATTCAGCCGGTCCCCTGAGGCGACGAGGTCGCGTGCCAGCCGGGCATTGGCCTCCAGTTCCGCGCCCTGCATCCGCGCCTTGCCGGCGTTGGAAACGACACCGCAGAAGGTCGGCACGCCATTCACCGTGCAGGCAACCGATCCGGGGATCTGGATGTCGGTGTAATCCATGCGGAAGATCGCACCGGCAACATAGAGCGCGCCGCCGAGCAGGTTGCCCTTGTAGCCCAGCTCGTAGCTGTCGACCGTCTCCGGCTTGAAGCTGAGGTACTGGGCGATTTCGGCATCGCTCAGGCTGCCGTCGCCATCGAGGTCGTTGGCGTTCTTGCCGACGCCGCGCGGATCGAAGCCGCCGCCCTTGAAGCCCTTGGAATAGCTGGCGTAGATGTTGTGATCGGCGCTGGGCTTGAAGCTGAGCGACACGCGCGGCGTGAACTTCTTGAATTCGTTGCTGCCGCTGAAGTCGGTGTCGGTCGAGAACAGCACGCCCGGATTCTGGAAGCCTGCCGAGCCGCCGAGAATGTAGTTCTGCTTGAGGATGTTCGCCTTGCGCTTGTCCCAGGTGTAGCGCCCGCCAAGCGACAGGCTGAACTGATCGGTCAGGTCATAAGTGAAATCGCCGAAGATCGCGTAAGTCTTGGTACCGACGTCGGCCTCGGTATGACCGGTGAGCATCGGCAGGACATCGGCAAAGGTCGTGTAGAGCCGGCTGTCGAAGTAGGTGTCGGCCGTGGCGTCGAGATAATAGACGCCGACAAGACCCTGCAGCGGCCCGCCGTCATCCCACTGCAGCTGGAATTCCTGGCTGACCTGCTCGTTGTGATAGAACGCCGGCACATCGAGGTCGACGGTCGGCAGCGCATCGAAGTCGATCGGCGAGGCACTGTTGTCCTTGCGCCATGAACTGATCGACTTGAACGTCAGCGCGTCGGTCAGCTCGGCCGTGGCGTTGATGGCAAAGCCATAGGCCTCGACGTCCTGCTTCGGATCGGTCAGGCCGCCGCGCGTATCGAACACATCGGAAAGGACCGGCGCGCCCGAAGCGAAGCCGGGGATCAGGCGATGGCCGCCGCGGGCATTCGACTTGTCGTGGGTGTAGTCGCCGGAAATGCGGATCAGCACCGGCGCACCGTAGCCGCCGATGTCGAGGCTGCCGCGCGCCGCCCAGACGTTCTTGTTGTAATTCTCCGCCCCGGTAGTGAGGTTCTTGCCGAAGCCGTCGCGGGTGAGCCGCGCTACCGAACCGCCCACGCGCACGAGGTCGCTGATCGGGGCGGAAACCGTCACGACGCCATCGACCTGGTCGTAAGTGCCGATGGTGCCCTTGACCTTGAGGTAGAAGTCCTGCGGCAATTGCTTGGTCACGTACTTGACCGCGCCGCCGATCGTGTTGCGACCGTAGAGCGTGCCCTGCGGTCCGCGCAGCACTTCGATGCGTTCGACATCGTAGATGTCGAGCACTGCGGCCTGCGGACGGTTGAGGTAGACGTCGTCGAGATAGATGCCCACGCCCTGTTCGAAACCGGAAACCGGATCCTGCTGGCCAACACCGCGGATGAAGGCGGAAAGCGTCGAGTTGGTTCCACGCGAGGGCTCCAGCGTGACGTTGGGGGCCGACTGCGCGATGTCGGTGACATCGATCGCGCCGGACTTCTCGAGCTGGGCGCCGCTGAAACTGGTAACCGCAATCGGCACGTCGACGAGGCGCTCCTCGCGGCGGCGGGCCGTCACGATGATTTCAGCGCCGGTCGTCTCCTGCGCTTCGGCTGCTGCCTGCGCATCCTGAGCGAGAGCCGGAGCGGCCAGCCCCAGCGATCCGGCAAGAGCCAGAGTACTGCAACCGAATGTGAGAAAATGCGCCTTGAGCATCACTTCACCTCCCAATGAACCTTGTCGTTGCCGCTATCGATACCGAGAGTTGAATCAGGTTTCAACATTGAAGATTTGCCAATCGCCATTGAAGGGGATAGCTGTGGCATTGTGACCACAGCAGATGCGCCCGAACCCAAGATTTCCGCCCCCTCCGACAAGGCTCCCAGAACCGAGCGGGGACGAAAGACGCTGCGCAAGTTGCTCGACGCCGCGGCGCTCGAATTCGGCGAGCACGGGTTTCACGAGGCATCGATAACGGGAATCACGCGAAGGGCCGGAACGGCGCTGGGCAGTTTCTACACCTACTTCGATTCGAAGGATGAGATCTTCCGCGCGCTCGTCGACGACATGAGCGGCAAAGTGCGCGAGGCAGCCAAGAAGGCCCTGGAGCCGCCCCTTCCCGCGCTCGACCGCGAACGCGCTGCCCTCGGGGCGTTCCTGCACTTCGCGCGTGAGCACAAGGAGATCTACCGGATCATAGACGAGTGCGAATTCGTCGATCCCGCCGCCTTCCGCGCGCACTACGAAACAACCGCAGCGCGCATGACCGACAGGCTCAAGGCCGGCATCGCCAGCGGCGAATTGCGCGAGGACCTGGGCGAAGCCCACGCCTGGGCGATCATGGGCATGAACGTCTTCCTCGGCCTGCGCTACATGGTGTGGTCCGACGAAACCAATCCGGACGAAATGGCGGAACTGGCCTGCTCGATCCTGCGCGAAGGCATCGCCCGCCCCAAGGGCGACTGAGAAGCCGCGCAGCGGCCCTCGATGGCTTGATCAGGCACCGGAGTGTGGCCGTTAACTTTTGCAGCCCGGCCGTCCTCCGGCGGGACAGCGCCCCCGCGCCGCTGGTGCTTCACGCCGTTTTAAGCGATCATCGCCAGAACGGTACCGGCAGATTCGTCAAGGACAGGACTACGTGAACGGACGCATCCTCCTCGCTTCGGGCTTTGTCGCCCTGGCCGTCATTGCCGGCGTCCTGATGCTTGCCGCGTCTCCCGACAAGCCGCAGCCCGCATCGCTCTCCGAAGCCCGCGTGGCAGCGGCCAAGGCCGATCCGGCAACGGTGGCCCCTGCCTCCGAAGCCCTCGCCGCACAGGCCGCAACGCCTGTCGCCAAGGCCGACGAGCCTTTCGTGATCAAGCGGATCCTGCCCATCGACGGCCCGATCAAGTACGGCGAATGGCACTGGGACGACGCCAATGTCCCCGACGGTCCGATCGTCGTGACCGTGGACCTCGACGCCCGCGTCCTTTCCGTGTTCCGCAACGGCTACGAGATCGGCGCGACTGCCGTGCTGCTCGGCACCGAGGACAAGCCCACCCCGCTCGGCGTCTTCCCGATCACGCAGAAGGACAAGGACCACGTGTCCAACATCTACACCGGCGCACCGATGCCCTACATGCAGCGGCTGACCGACGACGGCATCACGCTGCACGGCTCCAAGGTCGAGCTGGGCTATGCCAGCCACGGCTGCATCGGCATGCCCGAGCCTTTCGCCGCCAAGCTGTTCCGGACCACGAAGCTGGGCGACAAGGTCTACATCACCCGCGGCAAGCAGGTCGGCATGGGCGACAGCCTCGTCGGCGCGTGACCGTCAGGCCCTGGGGCGGCGGGCCGCGCGCACCGGCGCCTTGCTGAAACTCCAGCGCCCGGCATTGGGACGCACGACAAGCGCGCCAATCGACGCCGGACTGCCCTGAACCAGCGTCTCGAACAGCCGCGCCACTGCACTGCCGCGCGGCTCCGCTCCGTCCAGATCACGCACGATCCGGGCAATCACCCGCAGGACGACGGCACGCGGCGCCTGCGGCCGGTAGCCCAGGCCCATCGGCTCCTTCTTGACGCAGGAACGCCATTCGAGCGCCGCCATCCAGTCGAGCGCGGCATCGGCCTCGGCAATGTACTGCGCGCTCTGGGCGATCGCGGAAACATCGAGCCAATCGGCATCGGCAAGTGCCTTGCGCACCCGCACCCGATCATATTTGTCGTCCGCATTGCTGGGGTCCTGCGCCGCCGGGATACCGGCCTCGGCTACTACCTCGGCCAATTCCGAGCGGCGCCAGCCGAGCACCGGGCGCAGCAAGGGAATGTCGCAATCGGGCACCTGCCCGCGCCCGCGCGTACCGGCCAGTCCGGCGACTCCGCTCGCGCGGTTCAGGCGCATCAGCAGCGTCTCGGCCTGATCGTCGGCATGATGCGCGGTCGCCAGCGCCGCCAGCTGCCGCGCCTCGATCCATCGGGCAAGCGCCGCATACCGGGCGCTGCGCGCCTCGGCCTGGACATTCCCGGGCGCCACCTCGACCCGAAGCGTTTCGTGCGGCACGTCCAGGCGCGCACATAGCGCGGCGACGTCGGCCGCTTCCTGCGCGCTTTCGGGGCGCAGGCCGTGATCGACGGTTGCCGCCCCGACCCGGCCCGGCAGCGCCGCAGCGGCGAGGAGGAGCAGCGCCGTACTGTCAGGGCCGCCCGACACCGCAATCGCCAGTCGTGCCGGCTGCGCATCGATCGCCTCGGGCCAGAGCGCGGCCAGTCCCTCGCGGAACCGGGCGACGCGCTCGGCCTGAGGAATCAGCCTCGCGGCCGAGGGATCAGCTGCAGGAGAGTCCATTGCGCGTGGCGTCGTACAGGCTCTTGAGACGACCTGCCGCTTCGGCCGCATAGGTCTGGCTGAATTCGGCCAGCGCGATACAGGCGCGCTTGGTATCCTTGAGCTGCTTCATCGAAACCGCCAGGTAGAGCAGGCTGTCAGGCGCACGCTCTCCGTTCTTGTCGGCCTGGTAGTTCTGGACAAACCACTTGGCCGCCTCGAGCGCATTGCCATCGTCGAGATAAGCGCGGCCCAGAAGGTTGCGTCCCCAGCTTGCACGGCTGCTCTTCGGGTACTTTTCGAGGAACAGCTTCAGCTGCTGCTCCGCCTCGGGATAGAACTTGGCGTCCCAGAGACGGTAGCCGTAGCTGTACTCATCGTCGGCCGGATCGTCCGTCTGCGGCTTGACGATGGCCTGCACCGCCTGAAGGCGGGACGCGGAAGGAACCGCTGGCCCGGACGGCTTGGCCGTTACCGGAGTTCGGTTAAGCGAGGATGGCTGGTTGGCGACGCCGCTCATCGTAGAGAGGTTGGCGGCAGGCGCGCTCGTTGCGGGCGCCGAGGTCGCCGCCAGCGAAGCCGCACCGGAAGCGGCCGCGACCGGCGCGTCGGCCGCCAGCTTCGCTTCCAGCTGGTTCAGGCGGTTGGTATTCTGTTCCACTTGCGCTGTCAGGCGACTCATCTGCGCCTCGACCGCGTCCATGCGTCCGAGCAGGTCGGTCACCGGCGTGCTGGTGGGCACTTGCGGCCCGCTAGACGCCGAAGGCGCAGGCGTGGAGATCTGCGGCTCAAAGAACTTGCCATCGCCGCCCGGGAAGACCTTGCGCTGCAAGGCCCGAACTTCGGCCTCGACCTTGGTCAGGCGGCCTTCCGTGGAATCCTGCGCCAGAGCCGGCACCGTCCCGCAAACCAGCAGGGCTGCAACGGCCGAGGTCGCCAGCAGGCGTCCGCTCATGAACCGCATCCCTCGCCCAGCCCGAAGTGAACCAATCATCGCCAAATCTACTCCAAGTCGGGGCCCACCGCCCCATCACCATTGCCCCCGATGCCATTGCCCCCAATGGCATCGCACTCTGGCCTGCGCCGGCAAAACCGGCGATTAACCATGCGCGATACGCCGGATGTTTGCAGAAAGCGGACGTGTGTGTCGAGGCAGCCTTACTCGGAAACCGTGGAAACCGCAGGATCGGACGGCCGCGGACTGGGCGTTGGCGAGGGCGTCGGAAGAGGCGCAGCTGTGGACGTCGGCCTCGCTTGCGGCGCGGGCCTGGCCGATGCAGCCTCGCTCGGTGCGGCAGCGGCAACGCTGGGCTTCGCACGCACGGTGGCGGATGCCGTTACCGCGGGGCGCGGCGCGGCAGCCCGCGGTGATGCGAGCGGCGCTGGCGCCCGCGATGCCGCGACCGGTGTAGGGCTGGGCGTCGGCAAAGTGCCGGGACGATCCGCCTGCGCAGGCGGCACCGGATCGCGCGTCGGCGCGACGATCGTGCGCGGCGTCTGGGCCGGCGCGGGGGCCGCCTGGGTCGACGCGCCTGCCGCACCTCCCGCTCCCCGAGCGAGGACATCGGCTGCCGCCAAGGAAATGCCTGAAACCAGCGTCGGCTTGTCGGAGATCTCGGGCACCGCCTGCCCGCCCACCGTCAGCTGCAGCGCGTCAGGGCGAGCCGTGCGCAGTTCGGGTCCCGCGGCATCCTGAGGCACGGTCCAGCTTTCGCCGAGCGCCAGTTCCTTCTGCAGAAGCTGCTTGCCGTCGGCGTCAGTGACCTTGACCCAGACCCTGTCGGCCGTGGCGGTCATCACGACCGGCCCCGTGTTCGCCGCCATCGGGCTGGGCGCGGCCGCCGGGCCCGGCACAGGCGCCTTGCTGGCGGTTGCCACCGGCTTGTCGGCGATCAGGTCGGGCAACTTGCCCTCGGGCGAAAGGAAGCTGCCCCAGAAGGCCAACAGCAGGCCAACCACCACGACAACGCCGGCCGCTGCGATCCAGGCCATGCGCACCGGCGGAACGCGGGCCGGATCGCCGGGCTCGAAGCTCGGTTCGACGAGTTCGGAGCGCAAATGATCTCCCGCGTGGAGCTGTTCGCGAACCTGCTCGGCGATTTCCACTTCGTCGATGCCGAGGGCGCGCGCGTAGGCACGCGAAAACCCGACGGCGTATGTCCGCGCCGCGAGATCGTTGAAGCGATCTTCCTCGATGGCGATGAGGTGGCGTTCGGCAATCTTCGTCTGCGTAGCGATATCGGCGCGGGTCAGCCCCGCAGCCTCACGCGCCTGACGCAGCCTGCTGCCCGCAGTCGTCGGCGATACTGCCGCTCCGTTGCTTTCGACGTCTTCCATTCCGCTCCCGAAGGGACATGAGGTGATACGGCCCCGATCCGGCCCAACCCAAGACGCACGAGTCCCCGAAGTCAATCAGAAGGCAGGTTTCTGATTCAAGGGCATGCGGTGGGTCGTGCCTGACCGGCGACGGATATCCTCTGCTTGCGCCAGAGTTATGTCAATCCACGAGAATTTCTCGATCCGCAGCCCAGCGCGCCAGCGTCGCGCGCATGTTCTCCGGCGGGTTGACCAGCCACCCGTTCATGGCTTCACGGATTTGCGAGATATCGACCTTGCCGATGATCTCCTTGATCGGACCGACCGACGCCGGAGTGATCGACAGCCGCGTGATCCCCAGGCCAAGCAGGGCGAGGGCTTCCAGCCGCCGCCCGCCCATCTCGCCGCACACGCCGACATCGACGTTGTGACCCTCGACGTTGCGCAGAACCCGCCGCAGGAAACGCAGGATAGCCGGGCTCAGCCAGTCATAGCGTTCGGCCAGTTTGGGGTTCGAACGGTCCGCCGCAAACAGGAACTGGGTCAGGTCGTTGGTGCCGATCGACAGGAACGAGATCTTCGGCGCCAGCAGGTCGAGCTGCTCGGCAAGCGCGGGAACCTCGAGCATGACCCCGTAGCGGATCGCTTCGGGCAGGACCTTCTTCTGCGTCTTGAGATAGGCGAGCTGATTGTCGAACACCGCCTTGGCGGCGTCGAACTCCCAGGGTTCGGCCACCATCGGGAACATGACGTTGAGCGTGCGCCCGGCAGCCGCCTCGAGCAAGGCACGGGCCTGCGCCTTGAGCAGGCCGTCGCGCTCAAGCGCCACGCGCAGCGCGCGCCAGCCCATCGCCGGGTTTTCCTCCCCCTCGCCGTCGTCGTGCCGCAGGTAGGGCAAGGTCTTGTCGCCGCCGATGTCGACCGTGCGGAACATCACCGGCTTGTCCCCTGCCGCATCGAGCACGTCGCGATAGAGGCGGGTCTGGCGTTCACGTTGCGGCAGCGTGGCTGAGACGAGGAACTGGAATTCGGTGCGGAACAGCCCGATGCCGTCCGCGCCGGTGAGGCTGAGATTGGTGATGTCCTCGCGCAGGCCCGCGTTGATCATGACCGTGATCCGCTCACCGTCGCGCGAAACCGGCTGCACGTCGCGCAGCGCGGCATAGGCAGCCTGGCGCTCACGGCTCTTGGCGAAACGGGCCTCGAAGGCCTCGATCATGCCCGCTGCGGGCCGAACGATCGCCGTGGCCTGGTCGGCGTCGAGGAGCAGCAGGTCGCCTTCCCGCACGATACCACGCATGCTGCGAACCCGTCCGAGCACCGGCACGCCCATGGCGCGCGCGACGATGACGACGTGGCTGGTAAGCGAGCCTTCCTCGAGGATGACGCCCTTCAGGCGCCGCCGGTCGTACTCAAGAAGCTCGGCCGGGCCGAGATTGCGTGCGATCAGGATCGCATCGCTGCGCAGTCCCATCGAGGCCGCCGTGCCCATCTGGCCTGAAACGATCCGCAGCAGGCGGTTCGCCAGGTCCTCGAGGTCGTGCATGCGGTCCGCCAGCAACGGGTCGTCGATCTGGCGCATGCGCATGCGGGTGCGCTGCTGCACGCGTTCGATCGCCGCCTCGGCGGTCAGGCCCGAATCGATCGCCTCGTTGATCCGGCGCGTCCAACCTTCGTCGTAAGCGAACATGCGGTAGGTCTCGAGGACCTCCTCATGCTCTCCGCCCACACCGAATTCCGCCTGGCTGGCCATGCGGTCGATCTGCTCGCGCATCTTCTCGAAGGCGAGGATGACGCGCTGGCGCTCGGCCTCGGTGTCTTCCGCGACGACATGTTCGATGGTCACCCGTGGCTGGTGATAGACCGCGGTACCCGATGCCAGTCCCTTGACCAGGGTCAGGCCATGAAGCTGCTCCGGACCGTTGCTGGCCGCATCGAAGGAATGGGTATCCACTTCGTCGATGAGGTCCGCATTGGTGATGAGCTCTGAGAGCACCATCGCCACTGTCTGCAGGGCCTCGATCTCGACTTCTTCGTAGCGGCGCGGATCGACGTGCTGCACGCACAGCACGCCAACCGCACGTTCGCGCCGCACGATCGGTACACCCGCAAAGGAATGGAACTTCTCTTCCCCCGTTTCCGGACGATAGGAGAAGTCGGGGTGCGCCGTCGCTTCGGCGAGGTTGAGTGTCTCGATATTGTCGGCAATCGTGCCGACGAGACCTTCACCCACCGCCATTCGCGTGACGTGGACAGCCTCCTGGGCCAGGCCGCGCGTTGCGAAGAGTTCCAGCATCCCCTCACGCAGGAGGTAGATCGAGCAGACCTCGCTATCGAGGCACTCGCCTATCACTTCCACCACGTTGTTCAGCTTGGCCTGCGCATTGCTGCGCGAAGCCATGACCTCGTGGAGGCGGGTGAGAATGTTTCTTGCTGCTTCGACGGCTCCGCTGGTCATACCCTGAGAACTACCCCAATCGGAGCGCTTTGGGAACGGAGCGGGACCGTGAAATCAGCTTAATTCGGAACTTATCTCCGCTACGCGGGGGATCGCGCGTCTAACAGCGGGCGATTTCTTCCTTGAGTCTGAGCTTTCGCTTCTTGAGGGACTGGATTACCGCATTGTCAGGCAACGGCCGAGCCATCTCGTCGTGAAGCCGGCGTTCGATCCCGGCATGCTTGAGTTGAAGGGCGCTGACGTGCGAACTATCCATGGACGGTTCTCCTCTTGAAGGGGCCGGATCCGCGCCGAGCTCCCGGATTGGCGACTCGACTCCTGTCGGATACGGCGCAAAGTCATCCAAACATATTCAGGCCACCTTGCGAAGAGGATGATTGATTCATATTCGGTGAATCGCATGGTCGCTGCGTTGAGCAGGCCAGCAGCCAAACCAGCGCCGCGGCCCCAAACCGCGCAAACTTATGAGGAATTCCGGCGTGACCGAAGAGGAAATGCGCAAGCGCCTAGAACTCCTGAGGATCGAGCATCGCGATCTCGACGCTGCCATCGACGCTCTCAATGCCACGGGAGCCTCCGATCAGCTGCAGATTGCCAGGCTCAAGAAGCGCAAACTCATCCTGAAGGATCAGATCGCGCAGATCGAGGATTACCTAATCCCGGATATAATTGCCTGATTCGACGGATTTCTGCGGAGTAATGCTGCCTTTCAGTTAACATCGGCAAACCATGAAACGTGCCACGCAGGGACAGTCCCGAATCGGGCCGTGGATTCTTGCCAAGACGCTGTTGCCCGCGATTCGACCTTCATAAATATCGAATGCAATGTCGAAACCGCTGACCATAAATCCGCGCATCGTCGAAGCGCTCTATTGCGAAGCTCTCACGCTTTCGGACGAAGTGCGCCATGCCTTCACGCTGTCCGGCCAGCTGGAGCGGGCCGGACACGACGAGGACGACGCGCGCGTCGCCCTGTCGAGCGAGGGCCTGCGCACGACGACCCGGATGATGCACGCGATCGCCTGGCTGCTCAATCACCGGGCCTTCTTCATGGGCGAGATCACCGACTACCAGCTGCGCCGCCACGGCCGCCTGTCGGCCGAAATGCGCCGGTCCGATGCGCAGCAGCTGGCCCTGCTCGAGCCCGAAACGGTCGAACTGGTCCAGGCGACGCGGCGCTTTTACGAACGCCTGCTCTGGCTCGATCGCAACTGGCGCCTGAGCGAAAGCCATGAGCCCAGCGCGATAGAGCGGCTGCGCGAACGCATCGAACAACGGCTGGCCGGCTGATCGGGCCCGCGTTCGGGCCGGAAACTCGACAGCGCAGCGATCAGGGGCCATATCGCCTCCATGACCGAGCAAAGCGCCATCGCCGCCCCCTATTCCGAAGCCGAACAGGTCGGCCCGCTCGTGCGGCGCGTACTGGCACGCAATCCTTCGCCTTTCACTTACACCGGCACCCAGACCTACCTCGTCGGCTCAGGCAGCGATGTGGCGGTGATCGACCCCGGCCCGGACGAGGCCGAACACATCGATGCGATCCTGGCCGCCATCGGCGACGCGCGCGTCAGCGCGATCCTGTGCACCCACACGCACCGGGACCACTCCCCCGCCGCTGCCCCGCTTGCCGCTCGCACCGGCGCGCCGATCGTCGGCTGCGCCCCGCTTACGCTGGAAGACGACGGGCCGCGCGCGGACGCCGCTTTCGACGCGCACTATCGTCCCGACCGGGTCCTGACCGACGGCGAGGCGGTTTCGGGCGACGGCTGGACGCTTCTGGCCGTAGCAACGCCCGGCCACACCTCGAACCACTTGTGCTTCGCCCTGCCCGAGACCGGCGCCCTGTTTACCGGCGACCACGTGATGGGCTGGTCGACCAGCGTCGTCGCCCCGCCGGACGGCGACATGTCAGACTACATGGAAAGCCTCGCCGCGCTCTACCGGCGCGAACAGGACACCATCTACTACCCGGCGCACGGCCCCGCGGTCGAAAAGCCGCGCCAACTCGTGCGCGGCATGATCGGCCATCGCCGACAGCGCGAGAAGCAGATCCTTCGCCAGATCGAAGCAGGCCGCCACCGGATCGGCGAGATGATTCCGCACATGTACAAGGGCGTGGACGAGCGCCTCTGGCCTGCCGCCGGGCGGTCTGTACATGCCCATCTGATTGATCTGGAAAGAAGAGATATGGTCACGAGCGAGAACGGCGAGTGGTCATTGCGGACTTGACTTCGCCGCATCTGGAAGACTGCCCAACAATACTGTATTACCGCGCGACATAGGAAATAATCGCGGGGGAAATTCGTGGCAAGCATTGCAGGTGAACGCAGTGACGCGCTGACGTTCTGGCAGAAGATGGCAATCGGCATTGCCGCCTTCATTCTCTTCGGTTTCTTCCAGTGGGCCGCACGCGGCTTCGTCGATATCCCGCGCGTGCCCATCTGGATCCACGTCCATGCGCTGGTCATGGTCGGCTGGCTCGGCCTGTTCATCTACCAGCCGACCCTGATCAAGCGCGGCGAGCCGGCACGCCATCGCCGATTCGGACGGATCGCGCTGGCCCTGGCCGCACTGATCGTGATCCTCGGCAGCTTTTCGGCGATCATGTCGATCCGCACGAATCACGTGCCGCCATTCTTCACGCCCGCCTATTTTCTGGCGCTCACCCACATCGGCCTTGCCCTGTTCGTCGCGATGCTGGTCGCCGCGATCGTGAACCGGCGCGATACCGAAGTGCACCGCCGCCTGATCGTAGGTGCCAACGTGCTGCTGATGGAGCCGGCCTATGGCCGCCTGCTGCCGATGCCCTTACTCGGCCCCTGGGGCGAGACCGTGGGCATGGTTATCCAGCTCGGCACGCTCGCGATCGTGGCACGCCACGACAAGGCGACGCTGGGCAGCGTTCACCGCGCCACGCTGATCGCGATGGTCGCGGTCGTGGCAAACCACGGTCTCTACGAAATAATGGGCCGCACATCGCTCATGGCTTCACTGGCGGCGCGCATTACCGGCAGCGCATGACGCATTTTCCCCTTGGGACACGGGCATTCCATCCCTAGATAGGCCCCGCAACCGGAACGAAACCGGCACAGGAACCAGAGGGAAAGCCTACCATGACCGTAATGCCCGCCGATCTGTCCGGCATCGACGTTCGCGCCGAGATCGAGCGGCTGCGCAAGGAGCGCAATGCCGTCATCCTCGCCCACTACTACCAGAAGCCGGAAATCCAGGACCTGGCGGACTACGTGGGCGACAGCCTCGAACTGAGCCGCAAGGCCGCCGCGACAGATGCCGACGTCATCGCCTTTTGCGGCGTGAAGTTCATGGCCGATACCGCCAAGATCCTGAGCCCGGAAAAAATCGTCGTGCTGCCCGACCTCGAAGCCGGCTGCAGCCTCGAGGATTCCTGCCCGCCCGAAAAGTTCAAGGCGTTCCGCGAAGCCCACCCCGATCACATCGCGCTGACCTACATCAACTGCTCGACCGAGGTGAAGGCGCTGTCCGACATCATCGTCACCAGCTCCAGCGCCGAAACGATCCTGCAGCAGATCCCGAAGGACCAGAAGATCATCTTCGGCCCCGACCGGCATCTCGGCGGCTACCTCAGCCGCAAGTTCGATCGCGAAATGCTGCTCTGGCCGGGCGTGTGCATCGTCCACGAAGCCTTCAGCGAGACGGAACTGCTCAAGCTCAAGGCGCAGCACCCGGGCGCGCCTATCGCCGCTCATCCGGAATGCCCGCCGCACATCATCGATCACGCCGACTACGTCGGTTCGACCAGTGGCATCCTCAAGTTCGCCCAGGATTTCGAAGGCCAGACCCTGATCGTCGCCACCGAGCCGCACATCATCCACCAGATGGAAAAGGCGCTGCCGGGCAAGACCTTCATCGGCGCCCCCGGTGCCGACGGCAACTGCGCCTGCAACATCTGCCCCTACATGGCGCTCAACACCATGGAGAAGCTCTACCTCGCCCTGCGCGACCTGCAGCCGCGCGTGGAAATCGAGGAAGGCCTGCGCGTCGCCGCTAAGAAGAGCCTCGACCGGATGCTGGAAATGGCATCGGGCACGGTGGGCAAGGGAGACCTCGGGGCGCGCTAAGCGCTGCCCCGGGTGGGCGCACGGCCTTCGGCAAGCTCAGCCTGAGCGGATGGAGCGAATAACCTTGGCCAATCCTCTCTTGATCCAAGACACGGTTCAGCCAGCCTGAACCTGTCGCAGGCCGGGCGCTGGCCCGACCCGATCAGTTGCGCGAGAGTTGGAACACCGCGTGTTCAGCGCGGAAGTTCGCGGCTGCCGAACTGCACTGGGTGTCGCCGGAGAGGAACCAGCTACCCTCTACGGTAATTCCGCGCTCCTTCACCAGCGCGCGGAAATCGTCGACGGTGAGGTGGTGGATATTCGGTGTCTCGTACCATGCGACCGGCAGCAGCCGGGTCACCGGCATGCGCCCGCCCCACAACAGCGAGAGGCGCACGCGCCAGTGAGCGAAATTGGGGAAGCTGACGAAGGCCTTGCGGCCGATGCGCAGCAGTTCCTCCAGCACCATGTCAGGGCGCATCGTCGTCTGCAGCGTCTGCGAGAGGATCGCATAGTCGACCGACTTGTCGGGATAGAAGGCAAGATCCCTGTCGGCATCGCCCTGGATCACCGACAGCCCCTTGCCCACGCACTTGCCCACGTTCGCAGGGTTCAGCTCCATCCCGCGCGCGTCGCACTGCTTCTCGTCGCGCAGGGCTTGCATCAGCGTACCGTCCCCGCAGCCGACGTCGAGCAGGCTCGATCCGGGCGCGACATTGGCGGCGATCACGGAAAGGTCGGGCCGCAGGTTGCTCATCACCGGGCTCACTGGTTCAGGAATCCTTCGACGACGCGATCGAGCGCGGGAACGTCCAGCAGGAACGAGTCGTGCCCGAACGGCGCGGAAAGCTCGACGAAGCTCACCGGCAGGCCCGCGGCATTGAGCGCGTGGACCACATTGCGCGATTCGGAGGTGGGATAGAGCCAGTCGGTATCGAAGCTGACGAGGCAGAAGCGCGCCTTCGAGCTGGCGAAGGCGTTGGCCAGCATCCCGCCATGCTCCTCCGCGAGGTCGAAGTAGTCCATCGCGCGGGTGATGTAGAGATAGGAATTGGCGTCGAACCGGTCGGTGAAGGACAGGCCCTGGTAGCGCAGGTAGGATTCGACCTGGAAATCGGCATCGAAGCCGAAGGTCTTCTCGCTGCGGTCCTGCAGGCGGCGGCCGAACTTTTCGGTCAGCCCGGCTTCGGACAGATACGTGATGTGCGCGGCCATGCGCGCGACCGAGAGACCCTTTTCGGGCCCCTTTCCGCCGTTCTCCTTGGCCTCGTAATAGGCGCCCTCGCGCCAGTCGGGATCGGCCATGATCGCCTGGCGCCCCACTTCGTGGAAGGCGATGTTCTGCGCCGAATGACGCGCGGTCGAAGCGATGACCAGCGCGGCGCGCACGCGTTCGGGGAAGTTCGCCGCCAGCGAAAGCGCCTGCATCCCGCCCATGGAGCCGCCGACGACGGCATGGAGCTGGTCGATTCCCAAGGCGTCGAGCAGGGCGATGTGGCCGCGCACCATGTCGCGGATGGTGATGACCGGGAAGCGCATGCCGTAAGGCTTGCCGTCCGGGCCAGGGCTCGCCGGACCGGTCGAGCCCATGCACGAGCCGATGACATTGGCGCAGACGATGAAGTACCGGTCTGTGTCGATCGGCTTGCCCGGCCCGACCATGCGCACCCACCAGCCCGGCTTGCCGGTCTTGGGATGGTCGGACATGACGTGCTGATCGCCGGTCAGGGCGTGGCAGATGAGGATCGCGTTGTCGCGAGCCTCGTTGAGGGTTCCGTGCGTCTCGTAAGCGATGCGCACGCCTTCGAGGCTCTGCCCGCCGTCAAGCGGAAGAGGCTGCGCCAGTTCAAGGACTTTGCTGGTTTCCATGTCGCGGGCCGTGGCCATAATGAACCGCCAAGTGGGGGACGTCCCGGCAACTGTCAATCACAGGCTGTCAATCGGTCCCACGCTGCGTTAAAGGCGCGCGCGTGATGACCGACACCGAAACCCGTTCGAAAGCCCCGCAACCCAAGCCCTGGATCGAGGCGATTCACGCCTATGTACCGGGCAAATCCTCCGGCAAGGACGGGCGACCGCTGATCAAGCTTTCGGCGAACGAGAACCCGCTGGGCACCAGCGAGGCCGCGCTGGCCGCAAGAGCGCAGGCCCCCGCGCTCTATCCCGACCCGGACAGCAAGGCGCTGCGCGCCAAGCTCGGCGAGTTGCACGGGATCGATCCGGCGCGGATCGTCATGGGCACCGGCTCGGACGAACTGCTCAACCTCGCCGCACAGGGCTATGCCGGCCCGGGCGACGAAGTGATCTACGTGCGCTACGGCTTTTCGGTCTACGACATTGCCGCGCGTCGCTGCGGCGCGACGCCGGTCGTAGCCCCCGATGCCGACTACGGGACCGATGTCGATGCCCTGATCGCCCTGGTGACGGACAGGACGCGCGTGGTCTTCATCGCCAACCCGAACAACCCGACCGGATCCTACCTGCCTAGGGGCGAGATCGCACGGCTCCACGCAGCGCTGCCCGCCGACGTGCTGCTGGTGCTCGACCAGGCTTACGGCGAATACGTCGCGCCCGAGGACGAGGACGGCGCGATGGCACTGGCCGCCGCGCACGATAACGTGCTGGTCACCCGCACATTCTCCAAGATTTTCGGACTTGCCGGCGAGCGTATCGGCTGGGGCACCGGCGCGCCGGGTATCATCCAGACGCTCAACCGCATCCGCGGTCCCTTCAACGTATCGAGCACCGGGCAGGCGATGGCGCTTGCCGCGCTGGAAGACACCGCTTTCGTCGAGCGCAGCCGCGTACACAACCGCGACGAGCGGGCCCGCTTCGTCGAGAAGATCGAGGCTCTGGGCAACCATGGCCTGCGCGCGCTACCGAGCCAGGCGAACTTCGTGCTGATCCTGTTCGAAGGCCCGCTCTCCGCCGAGACCGCCTTCGACGGCCTTGCCGAACGCGGCTATATCGTGCGCTGGCTACCCGGACAGGGCCTGCCGCAGGCTCTGCGCATCACCATCGGCAAACGCGCCGACCTCGACGTGATCGCCGATGTACTGCGCGAAATGGCAGAAGCCGCCAAATGAGCTTCGAAAAAGTCGCCATCATCGGCCTGGGGCTGCAGGGCGGATCGATCGGCCTGGCCACGCAGGAATTCCTGCCCGAGGTCCAGACTACCGGTTTCGACCTCGATCCCGCCACCCGCGCCCGCGCTGCGGAGCGCGGCCTCGTCCACCAGGTCTGCGAAACCCCTGCCGAGGCGGTGCGCGAGGCCGATCTCGTGATCTTCTGCGTGCCCCCCGGCGTCATGGGTGAAGCGGCGGCACAGGTGCGGGACGCCCTACGCGAGGACGCGCTGATCAGCGATGTCGGCTCGTGCAAGCAGTCGATCGCGACGGCCTTGCGCGAAGCCCTGCCCGATCACTACGTGATCCCGGCGCACCCGGTCGCGGGCACGGAAAACTCCGGCCCCGACGCAGGCTTTGCCCACCTGTTCCGCAACCGCTGGTGCATCGTCACCCCGCCCGAACACACCGATCTCGTCAAGCTCTCGCAGCTCGTCGAATTCTGGGAAGCGCTCGGCGCCAATGTCGAGATCATGGACGCGCAGCACCATGACCTCGTCCTCGCCGTGACCAGCCACCTGCCTCACCTGATCGCCTATACCATCGTCGGTACCGCCTCCGATCTCGAGGACGTGACCCAGAGCGAGGTGATCAAGTACTCGGCCGGCGGTTTCCGCGACTTCACGCGCATCGCCGCCAGCGATCCAACGATGTGGCGCGACGTCTTCCTGACCAACAAGGAAGCGGTGCTCACCATGTTGCAGCGCTTCACCGAGGACCTCACCGCCTTGCAGCGCGCGATCCGCGTGGGTGACGGCGATGCGCTGTTCGAGCAGTTCGCGCGCACCCGCGCGATCCGCCGCTCGATCATCCAGGAAGGTCAGGACGATTCCCGCCCCGACTTCGGTCGCGGCGACCACGAGAACGGAACGAAGAAAATCTGAGGCCCGCAGGACCTTTTTCGGCTACCCGGCTTTGAGCGGAGGACAGCCCCCGCACCGGAGCCCTGCCCCCATGAAATTATCGATCCGTACCGAGCTCGACTATTCGCTCCCGGCTCCCGCCGACGTGCTGCTTCAGGTCGAGGCGGCCATCCTGCCCGAACAGAAAGTGCTGCGCGCCCATATCGACCTGCCGCCGGTCGAGCACTTCGCGCGCATCCCCGGGCATGACAACATCGGCGACCGCATCTGGCTGGCAGCGGCAGAAACGCTGAAGGTCCACTACGAGGCTACAGTGGAACCGGTGCGCATGCTCGCCCGTGTCGACGACCTCGCGGCGGTTCCGGCCCACCTGCTGCCCGGGGAGACGGTCGATTACCTGATGCCTTCGCGGTACTGCCCATCGGACACCTTCCAGAACCTGGTCGAGGCCGAATTCGGCGGGCTGCAGGGCGGCGCGCGCGTCGGTGCGATCCGCGACTGGATCGGCCAGCACCTCACTTACGTGGTCGGATCGAGCGAGAGCAGCACCTGCGCCGAGCAGACTTTCGTCACCCGGCAGGGGGTCTGCCGCGATTTCGCGCACCTGATGATCACGCTCACCCGCGCCAGTGCGATCCCGGCGCGCTTTGCCAGCGTCTATGGCCTGGGCGTCGACCCGCAGGATTTCCACGCCGTCGCCGAAGTGTTCCTGGACGGTGCCTGGCACATGGTCGACGCCACCGGCATGTCGCGCCCCGAGTGCATCGCCAAGATCGGCGTGGGCCGCGACGCCGCAGACGTCTCGTTCCTCACCAGCTACGGCGCGGTCACGCTCAATTCGCAAAGCGTGGAAGTCTCCGAAGTGGCCTAGGCGCCCAATACGCCATCGCCTTCGTAATCCCTGCGCAGGCGGGGATCCTGCTTTCCTCACCGCCTGCGCCCCGGGCGGCAGGTCAGCCTGGTCAGCGATTGAGCGCGTTGATCGCCTCGGTCACGCGCGCTTCCACTTCCTTGCGCGGCAGACCCGCCTCGATCCGCTCGCCCACCCGCACGGTGATCACTCCGGGTTTTTTCCAGCGCCGGTGGTAGAGCCGCCCACTGTCGACCGCGACCGGCACGACCGGCAGGCCGAGCAGCTTGTAGACCCCGGCGAAGCCAGATTGCAGTTCACCGCGCGTTCCATGCGCAACGCGCGTACCTTCGGGGAAGATCGCCAGCGGCCTGCCCCTGGCTGCGAAGTGCCTGGCATTGGCGACCATTGCCCGCAGGGCCTTTGCCCCCTCCTCGCGTTCGACGACGACGATGCCGTAGCGCATCGCCGCAGCGCCCCAACCGGGAATGCGGGCAAGCTCCGCCTTGGGGAACGGCACCGGCCAGTCCATCAGCGAAGGCAGGTCGATGGCTTCGAAGAAGCTTTCATGCTTGATCGCCACCAGCACCCCGTCATTGGGCATCTCGCCCTCGACGACCACGCGCATGCCCAGCAGCCAGCGGGCACAGGCACGGTGGTATCGCGACCAGCCGCGCACGACGCGGCGTGCCGGCATTTCGCCCAGCCTTGCGGCCAGAAAGAAGCCCAGCACGTAGAAGATCGAGCCGGTATAGAAGGCAGCGTAGAACGCGAGACTGCGCAGGACGTCGGCCGGGGTGCTGCGCATCACTTGCCCCACAGGTTCAGCACGAAGCGCGCCAGCAGCTTGTGATATTCAAGGAACAGCGCACCGAGACTGGGGCGCGAGGATACCGCATCCGGCTTCAGCTCGACACCGGCAGGCATTTCCCGCGAGATTTCCAGCATGGCGCGGCGCATGTGCCAGTCGGCAGTGACGAGCCGCACCGATTTCGACTTGTGCTCGCTGACCCATTGCGCCGCCTCGATCGCGTTCGAGCGCGTGTCGTAGGCGTTGTAGCCAAGCGTGATGCAGCATTCGAGCAGCTTGTCCGAGACGCCGAACTGGGCGGCGAACTCGCGCGGCTTGACCTCGCGGTCGACGCCCGAGACGAGCAGGCGCGAGGCCTCACCCTCCTTCAGGACATCCAGCGCGTGCTCGATCCGTCCGGCGCTGCCGGTCAGCACGATGATCGCATCGGTCTTCGTCCCGTCGAGAGGCTGCGGCAGCGCGATGGCGAACCACAGGAACCCGAAAAGCCAGGCAAGGAACAGGAATGCGACCGTGCGACGAAACATCTTGTGTGTACTATAGCATCTTGCGCAGGGCGTGCATCACCGTGAGCCGCGCCGTGACCATTGCCAGCAATGTGGCCAGCAATGGGACAAGTGCAAGGAGCAGCCAGTCGCTCCAGATCAACGCGCCGTTATCGACCAGCCCTGCCCCCAGCCCGGCGAAGCGGCGGCCCAGTGCGAAGATAACCACCATCGCCAGGACCAGCCCGACCGCCCCGCCGCCCGCCGCGTCGTAGCCGATCGAACGCTGGAAGACGCGCGCGACCTGGGCATCGGTACCGCCGAGCAGGTGAACGATCTCGATTGTATCGCGATTCGCGCCGAGCGCCGAACGGGCCGCCAGCAGCACCGCCGCGGCGAGCGCAAGCGCCAGCAGGCCGACAAGCACCATGGCAAGCAATTGCAGCGAAACCATCGCGTCGAACACCGGCTTGAGCCAGTTCGACTGCGCATCGATCTTCGCGGACGGCGCCACCGGCATGACTGCCTGCTCCATCGCGGCAAGCCGGGCTGGCGTGGCCTGACGGTCCAGCCGCACGTCGATCAGCGCGGGAACCGGGATCGCCGTGCCCGTCGCATCGTCGATGCCGGTGCCAAGCCAGGGTTCGATCAGGGCATCCAGCTCGGTCTGGGGGACCAGCCGCAGGCCGGCGATGCCCGGCAGGTCCTTGATCGCCGCAACCGCGCGCTTCGCCTGCTTTGCGCGCAAATCAGCGCGCGGCTCGACGATCTGGATAGTGACGCCGCCCTCGATCTCGGCGCGCGCGGCGCTGACGGCATTGCCCAGCGCCAGGCCTGCCGCAAGCGCAATGGCCGTCATCGCCACCATGATCGCGATGACCCAGGGCATCGGCCCGGACATGCGCCCCTGCGGGATCAGCTCGGCCTCGCCCCGGCCCATCAGCCGGCGCCCGCCGCCCAGTAAGGTGCGCAGGTTCACTGCATCTTCCTCGGCGGGTAGCGCAGCGCTCCGGTCGGATCGGACAGGCGGCCGCGGTCGAGCCGCATGATCAGGCTCTCGGGCACCTTGCGCAGCAGGTCGAGATCGTGGGTCGCGACGACGACGGTGGTGCCCTGGCGGTTGAGCATCTCGAACAGGCGCATCAGCTTGAGCGCCATCTCCGGGTCGACGTTGCCGGTCGGCTCGTCGGCGACCAGCATCGCGGGACGCGCGATCACGGCGCGGGCGATGGCCACGCGCTGCTGCTCACCGCCGGAAAGAGTGGGCGGGCGCGCATCGATGCGGTCGGCAAGGCCCACCCAGTCGAGAATGTCGCGGACCGGCCCGGCGAGGTCCTTTTCCTGGTGGCCGGCCACGCGCAGCGGCAGCGCGACGTTGTCGAAGGCGGACAAGTGCGGGATCAGCCGGAAGTCCTGGAAGACCACGCCGATCCGCCGCCGCAGCCCCGGCAGGCGGCTGCGCGGCATGGTGATCGCATCGGTCCCGAACATGCGGATCATCCCGCGCGAAGGGCGCTGGGCAAGATAGAGCAGGCGCAGCAGCGAAGTCTTTCCCGCGCCGCTGGCGCCCGTCAGGAAGTAAAAGCGCCCCGGGAACAAGGTGAAGCTCAAGTCGCTGAGAACCTCGCGATCGGTTCCGTAGCGAAGCCCCACGTTGTCGAAGTGAATGATTTCCCCGTCCGCAGTCATACTCATCTGGTTCGTCAGTGTGTCCGGGTCCGAACGGGCGATTTGCGGCCTATAGCGAGCATTGAATGTGGAAAAAAGGCCATTGGATCGCCTACCCACATGTCCGAAGCTTGTCCCGCGCGAGCTAACCGTGCTTATAACATGACACCATGATCATCGCCTGTCCTGCCTGCTCTACGCGCTACGCCGTCCCGGACAGCGCCATCGGCGTGGATGGCCGCACGGTTCGTTGCGCCAAATGCCGTCATAGCTGGTTCCAGGAAGGCCCGGAACTCGTCCTGGCCGAAACCGAAGCGCAGGCCGCGGCCCAGCGCCCGGTGCAGGAAGCCCCGCCGCCCCGACCGGCGCGGACGCCCGCGGCCGATGAGAGCGCGACCGATGAAAGCGCGGCCGACGCAGGCGTCGCAGAGCCGGAAACCGCACGCGAGCCCGAACCGGTGGCACCGGGGCGGACTTCGAGCTTCGCCAGCGAAGATTCCCCGCTGCCGCCGGCACCGCCCAGGACACCGCAGCGCACGGTCTCTTCCTACTACGACGATACCGTCGGTGCGCGCTACGCAGACGAGTCCCCGTCCAGCTTCGATTTTTCGCCGCCGTTTCGTCCGCGCCGCAACTGGACCAAGATCGGCACCATCGCGGCCGGCGTCTTCGCAGTCGCCACTCTTAGCCTGACCGGAGCCGTGGCATGGTTCGGCCTGCCCGACTGGGTGCCGATCCCGCGCCAGAGCTTCACCAAGGCGCAGCCCGACCTGCAGCTGGACTTCCCGCGCAAGCGGCAGGATCGCAAGCCCCTGCCCGACGGCACCGAATTCTTCAGCGTCAGCGGCACGATCAGCAACATCGGCAGCGAATCGCGCTACGTGCCTTCA
>Ga0098035_1000245_pt1 | contig 27840 bp, 27 predicted proteins | sample 3_EtaG_FD_75046 | JGI IMG/M metagenome (GOLD analysis project Ga0098035, IMG submission 75046) | Marine viral communities from the Subarctic Pacific Ocean - 3_ETSP_OMZ_AT15126 metaG | ecosystem: Environmental > Aquatic > Marine > Oceanic | place: Pacific Ocean | collected 2015-01-07
AACCTTGTTTTGGTTGGCCGTAAAGGCGGTAGTTTCTTGGAGAGTGGCTATGTCTACGCTCCTTATGTACCGTTGCAGGTTACTCTCACTATCTTTGGTACGGAAGACTTCGTACCACGTAAGGGTGTCATGACTCGTTACGCTAAGAAGATGGTTCGACCTGATATGTATGGTCTAGTAGTTGTACGCGGACTCCTTGGTGAGGCCGGCGCAACTAGCTAAAAGTTAAAGTAACTTTGAGTTAACCCCGATTTCTTTCGAGAGATCGGGGTTTTCTTTTATCTGAATACTATTTATAAACAGAATCGAAAGATTCGATACCTAGTTATTGGATGGGCAATGCGACCCATCTCCGTTCCCATGTGTGGAACGCGGACATGATTATAAATGGTTTTACCAAGGGAGGGTTTCTAACATGGGTACTAAGAGAGTAGGTTTGGCGCGCCTTGAAGCGCTAATGAAAGCTTTTGTAAGCTATCCAACATTATCGGGAGCAAATGCATATCGCGCTGCAGGTCGCAGCCTCTGCACATTTGACCAACAACCGATTGTTTTTCCAACTGGTTCTTTGAGCGCTTCTTTGCTTTCCGGCGGAGGAACGGGCGACGCCACCGATACGGGCGTCGAATGGGTTCCCGGCGCCGATACTATTACCAATATTCATCAATATTCATCCGGCATGAGATTACATGTAACTAATATCGGCGACCAAGCTACAAACGTCGTCCCAGCAATTGCTACAAACGGAATGAATTATTCATATATTGCAACTGACGACTTTGGCCTTCAATGGGAGGCTAGACGAGCGACAGAAAAGGGTGTTTTAAATGGCGATTACTTTAAAATCGGCACTAGTCCAAAGTTTTTCGTTCGATGTAGATTTACTTTGGTAGACGTTTCAGACACAGACGATTGTTTAATTGGTTTCAAACCAGTGGTAGCGCCCAACGCGACGGTGGACAATTATACCGATATGGCAGCAATTAATGTCAATGCAGGCAAATTCTTTATAGAAACAATCCTTAATAATGCAACCACCGTCACTGACAGCGAGCACGGCGACGCCACTACATGGGCCGATGGCGAGTCTCACGAGCTTAAAGTGGAGGTTGATAAGTCCGGCTCGCCTACTTATTACCTAGATGGGGCAAAATTTACGAACGCTGCCTTAAGTAGTTCCTTTCTTTTTGACTCAGGCGACCTTGTCACACCATTTATGTATCATATCCATGCAGCTAGTTCTACTATGGGCATTGTATATGAAGAACTCGAATGGGGTCTTGTATAAAATCTTCTCATTAAGCCCCTCTCTGCGGAGAGGGGTTTTCTTTTAAAATCTTTAACATAATATTGTATAATATCAACAAAAGGAGTTTACTATGGGAAAGAAAAAGCGCCGGATGACTAGTCCAAAATTTGCAAGAAAATTTGCAGCAAAGTTTGCAAAGTTTAAAGCAGCATTAGAGGAAGCGATTACCACAACTACTGAAACCTACGAAGAAGTTGTTGAAGAGAGAAAAGAGGTTGAAGAGAAAAAGGTTCCTAAAGTTATAATAAAAGAAATTGATGAATCTGTTATATCTGAGCCAAAACCAAAAAAACAATCTCGCAAAATTTCGCCCCGAAAAAAAAGGCCAGATTCTAAAAAGAAATCCGCAAGAAAAAGAAAACCCGCAAAGAAAAAGTAAATTAGATTTTTTAAAGTACTGCCAACTAATTATAGCGAGGAGATCTAAATGAATGGCAGTACCCACTTTAACACCTTCGAGTCAAACAAGCAAAATCACACTTCCAACAGGAAGCACTGCTAGCGATGTAAAAGACAACGCTGAGCTACCATTTCAAATCTATTCAGATTCAAGTACTAATATGTTCTCCCAATATTTTTGCGAAGCAGCTGCCAATCAAGTTGCGTATACCTATAAAAAACTTGGCGGAGACGTCTTAGATATTGAAATAACAACAGGAAGCATATTTTCAGCATATGAAGAAGCTGTATTGGAATATTCTTATATTGTTAATGTACATCAAGCTAAAAACATTCTAGGAAGTGCACTTGGCGCGGCAACTGGTACTTTTGATCATGACGGCGAAAAAATCGGCGCAGATCATAAAGACAAGATTAACCTTAGATATCCCAAATGGCAATTTTCTTATGGTAAAAAAATTGGAGATGGTATGGCAACCGAAGCTGGCTTTGGCGGCGCCACAAGAATATATTCAGCTTCTTTTGCAATAACAGCAAGCGTACAAGATTATGATTTACAAGAAATTGTTGAAGGAGATTACAATAATAATCCTAGCTCCAAGCTTGAAAATAAAATAAACAATAAAAGAATCCATATAACCAAAGTTTGGTATAAAACGCCGCACGCTATGTGGAGATTTTATGGCTATTATGGTGGTTTAAATACCGTTGGCGATTTGGCTAGCTATGGGCAATTTGCCGATGATTCAACTTTTGAAATTATTCCGGCCTGGCAAAATAAACTTCAAGCAATGGCCTTTGAAGATGCAATTTATACTAGAAATAGCCACTATTCGTATGAAATTAAAAACAATAGATTAAGACTTTTCCCGTCGCCACATATTGGATCTCCAGGCTATATTTGGTTTGATTTTTACGTTAAAGATGATATATGGGATCGTGACACTGAAAAAGATGATGGTATTGATGGTGTCAATAATATGAACACCTTACCATTTGAAAATATTCCATTTGTAAATATTAATGCCATTGGTAAACAATGGATTAGAAGGTTCACTTTAGCACTCAGTAAAGAAACTTTAGGACAGGTACGAAGTAAATTTGGCTCTATTCCCATACCTGGAGAAGCTGTTAGCTTAAATGGTGGTGATTTAATTAGCCAAGGACAAGCAGAACAAGAAAAGCTAAGAGAAGAGTTAAAAACAACGCTGGACGAACTTACATATGCTAAATTAGTTGAAAAAGAGGCTCTTATGGCAGAATCGACAATGGGCGTACATGGTAAAATTCCTTATCCTGTACCTATTGTATTAGGATAATAAAAAAATGCCAACTGAGAAATGGACACAGCCTAGCCAAGCACCTCCTCCGATGTTTGTTGGGAAAAAGGAACGAAATCTTGTCAAACAAGTTAACGATGAGCTTATTGAGCGTGTTATAGGCCAACAAGTATTGTATTACCCCATAAGTATGGAACATACTAATTTTCATTCTTTATATGGAGAAGCAATAGAAAAAACATTTTTACCTCCAATTAGAGTTTATGCATTGGTTGTTTGGAAAGGTTATACTACTGAAACAACAAGCATGGGAATTGACAGGAAGCCTTCCATTGTTATACATTTTCACAAAAGGCGCCTAACTGAAGATCAAGATTTATTTGTAAGAGAAGGTGACTTTGTTTTATATGGCGACACACATTATGAAATAGTTACTTTAAATGAACCAAGGCAATTGTTTGGTCAGACAGATCATAAAATGGAAATAGAAGCAACATGTATTAAATCTCGCAGAGGAACATTCGATGCCACGTAGAGAAATTCCAATTATACCCTCGACACTAGAAACTATCGATGAAGCTGTCTTTAAGCATCTTAATGAAGAGTTAGATTTAAAAACAACGACTAACAAAGGTCGAAAAAAAGTACCAATTATTTGGGCCTCCGCAGAAAGAGCGTATCAAATAAAAAATGACAAAGATTTAAGAGACGGCTCAGGAACATTAGTTCTTCCTTTGATTACAATTGAGCGTACGTTTGTTGTAAAAGATATGAATAGGAAAGGTATTTTTTGGGGGAATGTAGACAGAAATAGCCGCGGCGGTTCAATAGTTTATAAAAGAATATTAAATCAAGATAAGACATCTAATTTTGCGAATGCAGACTCTTATAGAGTAGAAGACCAATATAATTTTCCCAGGAAAAACAACAAAATTGTATACCAGTGGGTATCAATGCCAATGCCAACATATATTGAGACTACATATGTAATAACTTTAAGAACAGAGTATCAACAACAAATGAATGAATTGGTAACACCTTTTGCCACAAAAACTGGAGCAATCAATTATTTTGTTATGAGGGACAATAATCATTTTTATGAAGGGTTTATACAGGGCGATTTTCAATTAACAAACAATGTAGCTACTTTAGGCGAAGAAGAAAGAAAATATGAAACAAATATTAATATAAAAGTGTTGGGTTATTTAATAGGAGAGGACAAAAATCAAGAAACACCAAAAATGGTTATTCATGAAAACGCTGTAGAAGTTAAAATTCCTCGCGAGCGGATTATCTTCGGCGATATCCAAGAGCACTTAGACAATCAGGAAAACGCTGTAGATCGTTTGGAAAACGCCCCAGAATTATAAATAAATTTAATAATAATATTTTAGCTTTATAGGAAAACCTATTTTCAAAGAAAGTAATGGATTTTACAATTTCTCATTACTATTTATAGAAGAAAACAGTTTATGTCTTACGAGCCGTAAAGGAGAACTAAAAGAATGTCAGTTAAAAAATTTAGATTTGTTTCACCTGGAATTTTTATCAACGAAATTGATCGATCACAATTACCCGTAGAGCCAGCAAGAATGGGGCCAGTAATTATTGGCCGTTCTGAAAAAGGACCAGGTTTTGAGCCTACTGTTGTGCACTCATTTGCTGAGTTTGTAGAAACTTTTGGAAATCCCGCTCCTGGCAAAGAAGCCACTGATGTTTGGAGAAACGGCAATTATAATGGACCTACTTATGCAGCGTACGCCGCGCAAGCTTATTTAAAGAATAGTAATCCTGTTACATTTATTCGTTTGTTGGGTGATGAACATAGCAACCCAGATACTTGGTCCACATCGGTGATTGGCCAGCATGGTAATGCAGGCTGGAGCACTAAAAATTTAGTTGACAACACCGGCGGAGCCTATGGTTTGTTTGTTATGACTTCTGGTTCAAATAGTGTCAGTGGTGGCGACCACGCCCCGGTAACTGGTACACTTGCTGCAGTTTGGTATTTAAATGAAGGCTACATGTGGCTCTCTGGTACGCTTCGGGGTACCGAAACCGCCGGCGGCACCATCGGTGCTCCAATAGCCGTCTCCGGGTCCTCTGTGTTGCTTGGAAATATTGGAGATAAAGAGTGGAAAGTAATAATCAAGGATGCCTCACACAATGAAGTTCTGCGAACTTCCTTTAATTTTGACCCAGATTCTGATGCTTATATACGCAAAGCTTTTAATACTAATCCACAGTTAGTAAACGATCAAGTTTATAGTACTACTACAAATTATTGGCTAGGGGAGACATTTGAAAGATCAGTACAAGAAAACATCAGCAGTCTTAGTAGTAGTGCCAGCCAAGCTTGGGGCGTCCTTCTTCAATTGGGATCTGGCTCAAGTGAATATAGTAAACATCGTCACGAAGCCATTCCTAGTGAAAGTGGTTGGGTTATTTCACAGGATACCTCTAATGATGCCCCCACCTTTGCTGCCGATAATGATAATCGCGCGATAAGATTATTTAAATTTGTTTCTAGAGGTCAAGGCGGTGAATGGAATCAGAATAACATTAAAATATCCATTGAAGATATTAAACCGGCTAAAAATGATAAAACTTGGCCAATGTTTACTGTTACAATTCGTGCAATAGATGACACAGATAAACAACAAAAAGTTCTTGAAAAATTTCTGAATTGTAATTTAAACCCACGTTCTCCAAATTATATTGCTCGCAAAATTGGGGACAGAGAAACAGTTTGGGACAAGGCGAATAAAGTCTTAAAAGTTGGTGGAAATTATGACCTTAAATCAAAATACGTGAGAGTAAAAACAAGAGAAGAGGTCTACAGCAACACACTTGTGCCATTTGGTTTTTATGGCCCTCCAAGGTATAAAGGATTTGCTTTCTGCAGTGCTTCTGCGGGCGGGGTCGGCACCCTCATGAGAAATCCAACGAAAGCAACAGATTTGCAAGATACTTTTATTAAAGCAGGTGCAGATATGGATCTTGTTGCCACAGGAAGTCGATACGGCGCTTTCTTTAACGCCGGCAACGGCGGCGACGGCATCGCCGGTCCGAAACTCCAAGCAGGTGAAATTTGGGTTGGCACAAACAACTCTTTCTCCGGCGCCTTTAATTTTCCATCGTTATCCCTAAGAAGCGCCGGCAGCAACGGCGGAATTAAAGAGGAGACGAACGCTTATTGGGGAGTAGATACTACGCGGCAGGCCGTTGACGATCTTAGATATGACCCCTGTGTTACAGATTATCTTAAAAACCTTCCAGACCAAACTACTAAAGATTTAGTTGATTTTCATTTAGGGTCTAGCAATTTTAATGCTGAGTGCCAATTTGTATTTACTTTAGACGACATCATGTTAACTAACAACACAGGAGGTGATTTTAAATATGTTAGTGGAAGTCGCCAGGTAGCTGGCACCGCTGATGGAAGCACTCATTCAATTACTGCAATGAGCGGAACCAATTTCTTATTAACTTCTTCAGACGCCGGCGTCAACAAATTCACAATGTTAATGTACGGCGGCTTCGATGGTTTGGATATTGTAGAGCCAGAGCCTTTTAATAATACTCGGGGTCTGGCTTACAGTGACACCGGAGGGCCTGTTACAGAAAAAAGCAGTTATGCTTATTATTCAGTGAATAAAGCTATTGATATTGTGAAAGACGCTGAACGAGTAGAAAGTAACTTGATGGCGATTCCTGGTGTAACAAACCAAGATCTTACAAAAAGACTTGTTAGAGTTGCAGAAGAACGTGGAGATACAATGGCAATCATTGATATTGAAGAAGATTATCTCCCATTCACTGAAAATACCAATGATGCCATGACCAATCAAGGCAATTTAGATGACGCAGTGCGCACCATGAAAGATCGCCGAATTGATTCAAGTTATGGCGCCGCCTACTATCCTTGGGTTCAAGTTCAAGATCCTTTTAACAATAGGATTTTATGGGCACCTCCTTCTGTTGTTGCTTTGGGAGCCATGGCATATAGCGAATCTGTCAAGGACGTATGGTTCGCACCCGCAGGATTTTCAAGAGGCGGGTTAACTGCCACAGGGGCTGGAGGTCTTCCTGTTGTTGGGGCAAATCAACAATTAACTTCAAAACAGAGAGATAAACTCTACGAAGTAAATGTTAACCCAATTGCTTCTTTTCCGGCTGAAGGAATCGTGATCTTTGGCCAAAAGACCTTACAATTAACACCATCTGCTTTAGATAGGATTAATGTTCGAAGACTCTTGATCTTCTTAAAGAAAGAAGTTTCTAGAATTGCTTCTACTATATTGTTTGAGCCGAATGTTCAATTAACCTGGGCCACGTTTACAGCACAAACAGATGCACTGTTGAACAGTGTTAAATCAAGGCTTGGCTTGGCAGACTATAAGTTAGTATTAGATGATACAACTACTACTCCAGATTTGATTGATAGAAATATCCTCTATGCAAAAGTATATTTAAAGCCTGCTAGAGCTATTGAATTTATTGCCTTAGACTTTATTATTACGCGTTCTGGAGCATCATTTGAAGATTAAAGTGGTAAAAAAAAATATTAGCACTATTTATTAATAGAACTGCTATTGACGCAAGGGGATCTACGTAATGGGTTTTTGGAATGACAGACAAAATTTCGACACTAAACGAGCTTTTAGGTGGGTGGCGATTTTTAATCAAGTTGAACAATGGGCCATTAAATCCGTATCGAAACCAAGCCTTTCTGTTTCGGAAACTTCACATAGGTTTATTAATCATACATATTATTATCCTGGGAGAGTAGAATGGAACACAATTAGTCTTGTTTTAGTTGATCCAATGCAACCTGATGGCGTTAAAAGTATAATGCAACTTATTGAAGCATCAGGATATAATCCAGATATTCTTTCTACTGGGCCATATGAAACGATCTCAAAGACTAAGGCATCTACTGCCATGGAAAAACTTGAAATCAAACAACTTGATGCCAGCGGAAAGACAATAGAATCATGGAAGTTACGACATCCATGGATTAAAGACGCAAAATTTGGTGATTTGTCATATGATCGCGACGAGCTTTTAGACATAACTTTAACCATTCGATATGACTGGGCCGAACTTTGGACACAGCCAAGCCATGGCACGTGGCAAAGCCCAGGATCGGCGCCTTTGAACTTCCCATCAACTAGCACATACGTAGGCGGTGTCTAAAAAAATACTTTAAAGAGGTGATAAATGAGAAATAATGAGGATCGCTTTGGGGCGCCCAAGGTGGCAGATTCCCCAATCTCCCTCGCAGAAACTACGAGTGATTCAAGCACATTAAATTTTGTCGTACCCACAGACTTTGTTGAGCTTCCATCTGGGGGCAAATTTTATCCAGAGGAACATCCTCTGCATAATCAAGAACATATTGAAGTAAGACAAATGACTGCAAAAGATGAAGATATTTTGACTTCTAGAGCATTATTACAAAAAGGGATTGCAATCGAAAGACTGCTTCAAAATCTTATTATTAATAAAAATATAGATGTCAATGAAATTCTTGTTGGAGATAAAAATGCAATAATGGTAGCAGCAAGAGTTTCTGCTTATGGGAATACATATGAAACCAAAGTTCAATGTTTTTATTGTAACAGCGTTAATGATCATGCATTTGATTTAAATGAAGCAAAACCAAAAACAGCTGAAGTCGCCGCGGCCTCCTCAACTAAAAATGGAACTTTTGTCATCGAGTTACCCACATCTAAAGCCAAAGCTGAAGTACGATTCTTAAATGGCAAGGACGAAGCAAATCTTTTAGCTAGCGCAGAAAAAAAGAAACAATATAATTTACTAGAGAACCCAGTGACTGATCAAATGAAGGCATTTGTTGTTTCTGTTAATGGTACCTCCAACCCTGGAGAAACTTCTTCTTTTATAGATAATATGCCGGCAAAAGATTCTCATTATCTTCGGACCACATATATGAGTTTGGTACCAAATATTGATTTAACTCAAAAAGTTAAATGTAAAAACTGTTTCACAGAAACAGAAATGGAGGTTCCGTTTACGACGGACTTTTTTTGGCCTAAGCGATAAATATATGGAATCTGTGTATGAGCAGTTCTTTTTATTAAAATATTATGGCGGGTGGAGCTTCATGGAAGCCTACAATCTACCAGTTGGATTAAGAAATTGGTTCATAACAAGGCTAGTGGAACAATTCGAAAAAGAAAAAGAAGATTACGAACAAGCTCAAAAAAATACTAAAGCCCCCTCTTAAAACATTATCTGTTTATCATTTTACACAATACAACTATTTACTATTAGCATAAGGAGAAGTGCACAATGAAGCAAATTCTTTTAGAAGATAAATTGAGACCTTTGGAGATCAATTTTCATAAATTAAAAAGCAATCGGTTACAAGAAAGTTTTTTGGCGATGTTCGGAGAAACAATTAAAGTAGTTTTAAAAAGAATGTTCGGCAAAATTCCATCACCAGATGAATACAAAACGATGGTTGCAGAAGCTGAAGAAAATGATCTAACACCAGAGGATAAACAACAGCCTGGTGTACATAAAGATATGTTACAAAAAGAACCAACTGAAAAATTTGAATTAGTTGTTGCTGGCACGGACGAAGAAATTCTTTCTTTTGTTAACGCACTCAAAGCAGAACATCAATACATGGACAAATATTTACAACTTGGTATGGATGATGAAAGCACAAGAGAAACAAAATACCTCCTTAATGATGCTGTTGAAAATTTTGAAAGAACTACTGGTCTTTTATGGCCTTTTGTATAATTTGAGGAAAATGAAATAAATGGCGAATGGCGACAGTTTTGATCCTAAACGATTAGCAGAATATCAATCGATACTGCAGAATATTCAAGTTATTCTAGAGGACATTACAAGGAAAGATCAAAATCTTGCCTTAACGGCAGATCAGAAAACTAAAAAAGTCGCCGAAGAAGTATCGACTTTCCAGCAGCTCGTAGATTTAAAATTTAAAGAAGCTCAAGCTTCTGGTCAAGCCCTCGGCAACGAAGAAAAAAGAAACCTACTTTTACAACAATATAGACAAGGCCTTCAAGATCAATTAGCTAAGATCACAACCAGCCATCACCAAAATCGCCGTGCACTAAGAGATACAGAAGCAGAATTAAAAAGAATTAATGACCAGTTAACTACACTCGGCACCAGAACTAGTGCAAACGCAACCCAATTTGATGTGCTCACGCGAAAACAAGTTAGTGCCCACCAGGAAGTTTTAAAACTTCAAGGCCAACAAGTAGATTATAATGAAGCCGAAAGGCAATCAATAATACAAAAAATTACTGCAGAAATGCAGTACACAGATGCAAAATTAAAATCCTCTCAAGCAGTCCAAAGCTCCATGACTCTCCTCTTTGGGTTAGACAATAAATGGCGCCAAACTTTAGCAGGCTCTTTGATAGAAATGACAGCTGCCGCAACAAAAGCTCAGGGGATTGTAGGTGGATTAACAAGCGCAGCAGCCCATTTGTCAAATACATTATCAAATGTAGGATCCATGGGCAATGTAATTGGCTCTTCTATGATGAAAGTACAAGAAATGACTGTTACAATGGTACATTCAATTGATCGTGCTGATGTTGGATTAAGAAGCGCCACAGGAGCAGGCAAAGATTTTACAACTACTTTGATTGGCGCATTCGAAGATAAAGATATAAGAGCAATGGCAGGATCGTTTAGTGAACTATCACAAATACAAAGCCAATTATTTTCAATTTCACGTGCATACTCAGGATTTTTACCATCCCAAAGATTAGAAATGGACCGAACAGCATTGGCCGCAAAACGTTTTGGAATTTCTATTAATGATACCGCTCTTGTTATGGACCGTTCGCTGCGAATATTTGGAATAACTGGTCCAGATATGATGAATAGGCTTTACAATTCAGCGGTTGCGATAGGCGAAACTCCGGTTCGCATGGTAAGCAATTTCAATCAAGCTATAGATGTCATGGCTCAATATTCTGGGCCGCGCGCGATACAAGTTTTGCAAGGATTATCCTCAATGGCTAAAACAACGGGCATTGAGATAAACCAATTAATTAGTGTTGCCATGCGATTTGATACATTCGAAGATGCCGCAACCTCTGTTTCAAAATTAAATGCAATACTAGGTGGTGCTTATTTCAACTCTATTCAAATGTTAAATGCTTCTGAGCAAGAAAGGTTATATTTGTTAAGGGCCGGCCTAGATGCAACAAATCGAAGTTGGCAATCATTAGATAGGTGGGAAAAGAAAGCTTTAGCAGCAGCCGCCGGGTTCCAAAGTATGTCTACTGCCTCCGCATTTTTCCAAGGAAACATGGAAAAAGTTGCAGACCTAACAAGAAAACAAGAAGAGCAGGCTGAATCACAGCGCAAATTAATTCAAATGGGCCAAGGCGTTGTCAGTATTATGGATCAAATAAGACGTGTCATGGAAGATGCAGGTTTTGCAGCAAAGCATATTATTGACTATGTTAGAGGAATTGTCGGTGTGCTAAAGACTCTGGGATTTGAAGGCATAGTCGCCGTAAAATTAGTATGGGGCTTAGCAAATTCTTTTGCAGCAGCGAAGTTACAAGCTGCCGCTCTATCTTCAGTGCTTCCTGGCGCAACAGCAAATGTATCTGCTATGTCAATTGCACTAAGAGGAATCGCGCCACTTTTACTTGCTGCCGGCGCAGCCTATCTTTTCTTTTCTAGCAAAATGACTGAAGAAAAATCTCCTCCCGCATATGCACTACCAGGTATCATCGCACAAGGCTTTTCTTCAATGGCTCAAAGTGCCCGAAAAGCAACTCCTGAGATTTCCACTTTAGCGAACAGTGTTAACGCAATAAATGATAAACGTGTTGTTGATTTAACAAGAGCTTTATCTGTCGCTAGCCAGCTTTCGGCGCCTAATATGGATTTTAATTCAGTTGCTAGTGGTGTATCTGAGTTGAGTAGAGCGATTAATATGTTAGATGAAGATAAAATTAATTCATTTTCTAGAGCGATTGGTACACTCGGCGCAGTTATGCGTTCGATACCAAAAGAAACTGTTGTTGCGGTGACACAACTAACAAGAGAGTCAAGAGCAGCATCAGCAATGCCTGCCACAGTCGCAGCGCGGACTGGAGCCCAAGTTTCTGCCCAAGGTAATGCTGTAGCTGTTGCACGTGCGTCTGAGGCTCCTCGACAAGGTGGTCAACAAAGGGGTCAATCCGGTGTATTAGTAACAGATAGTATTTCTGTAAATGTAGGTGGGACCATTCTTGAAAGAAAAATTGAAGACGTTTCAAGAGGGGTATATAGCCGAATGATGAGGAACGCATAATGGGAATATTTGATATATTTGGAGAGAAAAGACTAGGAGACGATCCTGCAACTGATTATGCTTATCAGACTGGATGGGCTGTTTTGCTAATAGAAAATTTGAATGCTGTAAGAGCAAACAAAACTGCTTCAAAGAAAAACAAGGTACAGTCAACAAGCGTAGCTTTTAAAGCGTTTATTAGAACATTTAAAGATTCTTTTAACGCCGGATGGCAAGAGACTCAATACCCTAATCAATCTGTTCCAATCGCACACCAATCAACTCCAAGAAGAGTCATACAAATTGAGTGGACAGTACCATCAGCAAGCAAAGAAGAGGCTGTAAAAAACTTAGCAAAATGCTCTTGGTTGGCGCAAAGTATGTATCCAACATTAAAATGGTCTGGTTACGCAGGGTATGAGCCAAAGTCATCGTTTATGGCAATTAAATTCGCGAACCTTATTCAAGCAAATACTGGCGGCGCCCTACCTGGCTATATTAGCAACTTTAATTACACTCCTAACTTTGTAGAAGGTGTTCATATATTACAAGAAAGCGAGGCTGCATGGGCAAATGGCTACGCACAAAGAAAGCAACAAAATCTTTTCCCGAACGTTGTTGATATTTCTTTAGAATTTAAGCCAATTCAAACGAGAGATTCATTTGGATTAAGTATTGGCGAGGATGAAACCGGCTGGAATAATTCTTCATGGCCGTATGGAATTAAAATAGACCCAAGATTAACACCTAGCTCCAAACCGAGCACTAAATCAACTACTCAGCTAGCGGACCCTAGGGCAACAAAAATAATTAATTCGCAAAAATCGGAGGTCACAGGATGAGAAATACAAGAAGACCACTTGCTTTCAATGGTAAAGAATTATATTCTGAGCATTTTGAAAAAAGGGGAGTTAATTTTATTGAACATTATTCAACACCAACATTAAAGCACCCGTCAACTAAACAAATCAAAAATTTAAATCTTGTATATCACAATTGGTCTCATGGCGATAAATATTATAAATTAGCATATGAATATTATAATGATTCAAAAATGTGGTGGGTTATTGCATGGTTCAACAAATTGCCAACAGAATCTCATATAAAGCTTGGTGATGTAATTTATATTCCAATGCCTTTGAACGAAATACTTAAAATATATGGATTATATTACTAAAAGGAGTCACAATGGGTAACGGCAATAGTTTTAACACCGGAGACGTAACTGATATACGCCTTGAAGAATCTGCCGCTCTCAGCAGAGGAGAAAGATATCGTTTTCAAGAGCAATGTTTTTTACATTTTTGGAAAGCGAACATTTTTGCAGAATGGGTAAGTTTGAAGCGCTACCCTTTAAGCTTGCATGTTGGAAGAACTTCGCCCGACAATAAAGACAATGAATTTTATAGGGACTATCCAGAGGTAATGGTGACTACGTGCCCGGACGGGAAGATCTCCACATGTGAAGCAGTGTACTCCCACCAGCATATTAGTTCTATTATTTCAGAGACTCCTTCAACAGTGGTGAATACTTTTAATAATTTGGATGGCGCCGACCTGTTTTTTAGTTTGGATTCTTCTATTTTAACGCAACTTAAGCCAGAAATAAGATTATATAAAATTTATCCATCAGTAGGAGAGACCTCAAACAAGACTTCGCACGAAAAACGAATCCGACACAAAATATTAATGCCTCTGGGCGAAAACATTAGAGCAGCTGAAGAAGGCATGCCATCGTCTAAGACAGGAATGTCTTCTATAGAAAATCTTTTTTATGATCATGGAGTTCTTGGAAATGTTATGCTAACTGATCTGTCATTTAAGTTTGCTGGAAAAAACGTGGCCCTGCTAAATACCGTGGAGAATGTAAGATTTACTTTATCTTTCTCTTCTTTTAATTTGTTCAATCACCTTTTTAAGCAAACTGTATACCCAGATGATGAAAAAACAACTGTCGATGAAAGCGAAGTTGTAGAATGGAGCTATAAAGATTTAATTTCGTATTCAAATAGATTCTTACGAAAAAATAACTCAACCAATACTCCTATCGATTCACCATCACTAGCAACTGATATTAGCTGCTATACAAGCGGAGATAAATTTATTGAAAATAATGCGAGTTTCGATCTCGGAGGCACCCCAAATTCTGAATTTTTTGAAATACAAATGGCAATTCGCTATAATCCAGATGACATAGATTGGGATATGTTTGGCACAGCTGCATATGGGACAGGCGACCAATTCATCACGAAGAAAACTTATAATAAAAAAAAGAAGAAATGGATAGCGGAATATAATGAAAGCCAAGAAAGATTAAAATCGTTTTTAAGAAACTCAACAATAATGCTGAGATTGCAATTTGCTGCTCATACAATTAAATATAATGCAAAATCAAGCGGCGCCGACCCAGAATTATTAATAGACTTTGAATATAAGGCTTATATTGAAGGTGTTTTAAACGACCCAGAGTTAGATATATTTAATTTAGGCGGGGAAGAAGGAGTGTTAGTAGACGCAGAGAATAATCTTGCACGGGCCCGAAGAACTTTAGAAGCAGTAAAACGTGAACAACTTACTTTAGGGGCAATATTCGGTCAAGACGGCAAGAATAAAAGTGCAGCTGCCGCATCATATAATAAGCTAAGAGGCTTTTTAGAAGACAATGCTGGGGTATTATCATATTTAATTTGGAATCCCAATAAGATGGGAAAAATGAAGAATATCATCCCTACAGATAAACATCTTGATAAAGCAGAAAGCGAAAGCAAAGCCAAATCCAAAAGGATGACAGAACAATTTGTTCAGGTTAGGCGGGGCCTTAAATTTGACCCCAAGAATCTAGAAACAGCATTAAATGATACAGGAAATGCAGTAGCTGTTTTTCAAGAAATGGTTGACAAACTTAGAGAGTATTTAAGGTCTTGGCGTCGCTTTAATGTTGGGCAAAAATATAAAAATATTTTTTCACATCTTTGGCACTTGGAAAGAGTATATTCCGTTGGAGTGAACCAAGCAGAAGCTCAGCTTGGATATTCTAGCAAGAGCGGCAAAATGGCATCAGAACAAAAAACAGCCAAGACTCGCAGCACGGAGAGGACCAGGAAACAAGATGAAACCGCGGCCATAGCCTTCCAACCAGATTCGGTTAAGGTAGTTCGACCTGTCGACCGTGGGTCAAAAGGCAATAAAAGTGCTAAAGAGATAGCGGGCGCATGGGAGGCAATATCCCAGACGTCGGATCCGACGCAGAGTATACAAAAAACAAAGAAAAGACACGAGGTTAAGTCATTAAGTCAAAAACAACAAGATATTCTAGGTGGCAAAGTTTTATCAAAGCCCAGCGACCTTAGCTCGAATAGTGCTAAAATTTATTTCACTACTTTAGGCGATATATTGGATGTCGCAATTACAATTGCTTCTTCGGGTCATGGCACATTTGATAGGGGGATGGGATATTTACTTGGTCCACTGCTTGAAAATCATTACGGAACTTCTGCGATTAGTGACAGATATCTTTTTAATTTAGCTTGGGTACCTATTTCTTTAAAAGCTTTGATGGGCTTTTTTGCAAAAAAAGTAATAGCAAGTTCAAGAGAAAGATATTTGTTAGGCGATTTTATAAAAGACCTCATTCAAGATTTAATTTTACCAAGTTTGGGGTCTCGATGCGTTGAAGGGGCACTAGGCGGAAACCAAGAAATTGGAACGGTGACTTTCACAACTAAAATGAAAAAATATGATCCCAACGACGTGCGTCTGCCGTTCGATGGCAGAGGAGCCCTTAGTGAAAAATGGCAAAATAAATATGTTCCACCATTCCTCCCAGATTGGCGCCAACCGACGGGCACGGACACAGCCTCCTCGATATATCCACCCGGCGGCACTTCTTTGTACACACTAGACGAAACAGGGGTAGCATGGGATAGTACAACGACAGATGATGATCATCTTCGCAGACTTATTCACTTAACAGATATCACATCAATCTCTCCTGACACGCCAGTTTCACAGCAATATAATTATATGCTCATTTACGTAAATAATTTTTCGCCGATACATTTAGATCCAGCAAATGAAGAAAATAATATATATAATGGCATACATTATTTACATTTAGGAAAGATTCCCTCCATCGTAAGAGGGGCAACATTTAACAAAGAAAATATAGCCTACTTAAGGGAGGCGCGCGCGATGGGCCAAATAACTCGAACAGGAGGTGTCGCGCTAAGAGATGTTTATAGATTTAGCTGTTCTATGTATGGAAACAATATATTTAAACCAGGAATGTTATTTTTTGTAGACCCAACAAAAGATGGATCTGCAGATTATGAACAATGGAAAGATCTTGGTATTGGCGGTTTTTATAGAGTGGTCGAAGTTGATCATGCAATTAATGCAGGGGGAGATCCTTCGCACATAACAAGCATCAGTGCAGTTTGGGAAACTTTTGGAAGTTGTGATGGTGGTAAAAATAAAGGATTGGTCGACACAAGTTATGTTAATATTTTACTCGCCGGTGAGGCAGAACTCGCACTCCGAGCATCTATTTCTGGACGCGACACATTGCCCGTGATGTCAACAATGCCGGACTTTTAACATGAAACGAAAAAAGACTAAAACTAAGAAGGAGTTTATTTAAATGGCATCAATGGACGAGTTATTTGAAATTGCAAAAATTCCAAAAGGCAATAACTCAATGGGAAGCTCTAATGAGCTTTACGATGAGAAAAAATATTATTATGAAAAAGTATATCCAGATGGGAAATTGCCTTGGATTGACAAGCCTTTTGATTTCATTAATGAAAATCCTTTGTATGGAAAAGTTAATTTAAATGGAGATTATATAATACCCAAAAGTGCTCATGTCGACGGGGAGTTAACTTACAAAAGAATGACAAATCTTAACGATGGCGCAGGCCAAGTCCTTGTGTTTGATTTTGTTGCCGCAGCTTTTAAGGATTTAAAAGCAAATATTAAATCTTTGGTACGAGCTAGTTGGCTTTCTTCTGGCGGGCCGATTGCAGATTTTGTAGCAAGCAAGGGCGTCCCGGATCTTGGGGCAATAAGCGCACTACAGAAAAAAATGCACTACTTTGTTTTTGTTTCTCAATTCCTCTCTTCCGGAACGCCGAAACATAAAGAAAAAATATCAAACATCTCAGACTTTACGAATCTTTTTCTCACATATTTAAAAGGTGTCGCCTCAGAGATACCATTTACAAAAAGTGGCACAATTAGTACCTACTCCACGTCACCATTGGCTACTGGCTTATGTGTTGAAATTGATACAGAAACTTATGATAATGATGAAAAGAAACACAAGTTTCTTACTGATCCAAACTTTAATGTTTATAGAATTGTTGCACGAAGGTTTGGATTTATGATAGATAGAAATGTGCCGTGGAGGTTGGTCGCAGATGTTAAATCACTTAAAATGCGCGAATATATGCGAATTGCATATGAAGAAAGTATAATACAAAAAAGACAAAACGCCATCGTAGAGGCAACAGAAATAGCAATAAAATCAGAATTTCCTGAATGGCCAACAGTGGAAGGCATTGTAGACGGCACTTATGAAGGAGCTAACCTAGAAAAAGCCACGGCTAGCCCTTCAGAGATCGCCGAACGCCAAGAACAACTGGAAAAAGAACTTAATGATGTTTTAGTTGACGTGGCAAACGAAACATTCGCGGCCGGCCTGACGGAGACAAAAGAACTTTATAATGCTAAAAGCCCAGAATGGGATATTAATGGAGCAGCAATATGCACAGGAGAAACCTTTAAAGTATGTCGGTCAAGAGTACTTAAATTTGATAAATTTTTTGAAATTTACTATGATATTCCATACTTAGACGAAATAGAAGAAATTAAAAAAACTGTATATACTTGGTACCTAAGCTATTATGTACAAAACCCGATCACTAAAAAAAGAATTTTATGTTCTAATAAACCAGGAATAGCACCAAAGTTTACTACTAAAGAAATAAAGTTAAAGTTGTTATCTGAACAAGAATATGATAAATTATATAATGAATTCTTTTGGATTAAAATGTATTTTGATATCAAATTGGCGGAAAGTAATATAAAATTAAAACTATTTGAATATAATAAACATCTAAAAAAGATAATGGAGTTGGCAACTTTAAATTTTATCGATAACACAGGGAAATCTAAATTAAAGGGCACCACAACGAAAAATCACGACCATACACATAAATATTTTGTTGATAAATATGGGAATGGCACAGTGGCAATGTCCAGTGTCGGACCACAGTCGCAGTGGCACGATCACAAAATAATCAATTGGGCTATACAGCCAGTTGGGAGAACAGGAACATCTCTGGGAGTCGTAGCCGGTCCATTAGACCACACACATTCAATCAATTCTGATTTACCTTTTGCGCTGGCTTACATTAACAAAATCATTAGAAAGAAGATGAAAGGCTTAAAACAAATATATAGAAAAGAAGATAAAGAACAAGCAATTGGCGAACTAGTGTTAAACGCTTCTCAAAATGGAATGATCCCCTCTTAAAAAATATTAAAAAATTGTTTGATATTTTTACCAAATGTGATATAGTATGAATTATGTTGTTTCAAACATTCGACGACAAAAAAAACTGCAACGCAACGTACACAAAAAACAAGCTGTACCTTAAAACCTTTCCTAAAAAAATGACAAAGACCTGGGCATATTCAGAATCATTAAAGAATAAAGACAATATTGAATATGCACAAATTTATTGTAAAGGAAAAACATTAGATGCAATATGTCCAGAATATCTTCAAAAAGACTGGGAAAAGGTTAAAAATAAATTGATCGCCTTTTATAAAGCATGCGAAGAAGCACAGCTAGATTTAAACAAGCATTGTTTTTATGACATGACACCAAAATCTTTTTTAGAAGACTTGGCTCAAATTAAAAACAAAATATGTGATTTTGTTTTTTCAAGTCACGAAAAACCCAAAAATCATGACTTCATGCTGCAACTCATAAAAGTTCTAACAGAAATTAAAAATACAAAACTTAATGTCAACTATTCGGCATTAAATAATCGCCGGCACGAATTTAAAGTTAGAAAATTTATATCAAACAACAAAAATAATCTACCATACATTAGCTACGACCCTTTTAAAACAAAAACAGGAAGACTTTCTACCCGGCCAAGCACTTTTCCTATTTTAACCATGGATAAGGACTATAGAAGAATATTAAAGCCAAACAATGATTGGTTTATAGAATTTGATTTTAATGCTGCAGAGTTGCGTGTTATGCTTGGCCTCCTGAAAAAAGTACAGCCACAAGAAGATCTCCACGCGTGGAATGTTAAGAATGTTTATCAAGGATTAGTTACACGAGAAAAAGCCAAAAAAAGAATATTTGCATGGCTTTATAATCCAGAATCAAATGATTATCTTTCAACTAAAGCTTATGATAGGGGATCATTGTTACAAGATTGTTGGGATGGACACAACATACAAACAATTTATGACAGAACAATTGAAACTGATGAATATCATGCATTAAATTATTTGATACAGTCAACTGCAGCAGATCTGCTTTTTAAGCAAATGATTAAAGTTTGGGGAATATTGGAAGACAGAAAATCTAGGATTGCTTTTTGTATGCACGATTCTCTCATAATAGATTATTCTGAAGAAGACAAGGAAATTTTAACAAAATTAAAAAAGATATTTTCTGATACTGATTTAGGAAATTTTGTAGTAAACGTATCAGTGGGTAAAAATTACGGGGAAATGAAAAAATTAAGTATCTAAAATGAATATAATTGGTTTAGGACAAGCAGGCTGTAACATCGCAGAATACTTTAAACAGTATCCGCAATATAAAGTCTGTAAAATAGATGTAGGGCTTAAAAATTTCGAGAACGAGTACGCCTTGGAGTATCAAGCAAGCCCAGAAGCGTACGAAAGTAAGTTTCCAAATTTAAAACAAACTCTTTTGAAGGGGATGTCCGGCCCAACTTTGTTTATAACAAGTTGTGGGTTTATTTCTGGAGCCTCTTTACGTCTTCTGGAACAAATACAAAATACCTGTGAAGTGAGCGTACTTTATATCAAACCAGATAATAATAACTTGTCAAAAGAAAAAACTTTTCAAGAAAATCTAGTATTTAATGTTTTTCAAGAATATGCTCGATCTGGACTACTTGAAAGGCTTTATATTGTTGACAATACAAAAGTGTCCGAGATAGTTGGTGAGACGCCAGTACGAGAATATTATAATCAAATAAATAAAACAATTTGTTCTACAATTCACATGATAAATGTTTTTGAGAACTCAGAATCAGCAATGAGTACCTTATTCGAGCCCACGCTTACAGCACGAATATCAACTTTTGGCTTAGTAGATTTTGAAACAGGAGAAGAAAATATGTTTTTTGATCTTGACATGTCAAGAGAGAAAAGGTATTATTATGCTATCCCAGAGAAAATTTTAAGTTCTGATGGGACACTTGTTAAAAAAATTAAAAAACAAGTTAAAAATGGTCTTGAACATGATAAAATGAGAAACAGTTATGCGGTATATTCTACAAATTATGAAACATTATATGTATATTGTGTATCAAATAGCACCCTCATTCAAAAAAATGAAAAAAATGCTTGACACATTTAAAAAAATGAAGTATTATATAGACAGCAACATGAGAGAGTTATCATGTTGACTTTAACAAGGAGAAAATAATAATTATGTCAATTGATATGAAAAAAATGCGTGAACGTCTTGGCACGCTTAAAAATAAGGGCGGCGCTAGCGGCTTTTGGCGCCCTCAAGACGGCGAACAAACTATTCGGATTGTTCCGACAGCAGATGGAGATCCTTTCAAGGATTACTGGTTCCATTATAATGTAGGCGACAATCCTGGGTTTCTTAGCCCAAAAAGAAATTTTGGCGAAGATTGCCCCCTAGATTCTTTTGTTCGAAATCTTTGGCAAGAAGGTACCGAAGAAAGTCGACGAATGGCTAAAAAGTTGTCAGCCCGACAACGTTTTTTCGCTCCAGTCGTTGTACGTGGCGAAGAAGATCAAGGCGTACGTGTTTGGGGCTTTGGAAAACAAGTATATGAAAAGCTTTTGAATTTGGTACTAAACCCAGAATACGGTGATATCACTGATTCTGAAGCAGGTACCGATTTGACGATTGGTTATGGAAAACCTGCAGGAGCTTCCTTCCCAGTGACGAACATCACTCCCCGCCGACGAAGTTCCCCGCTTTGTCCCGATGGCCCTGAAAAGTGTCGCGAAGTTCTGGATAGCATCCCGGACTTTGATGAGCTTTTTGCCGGAAGTCGCAAGACTTTTGCAGAAGTCCAAGCGATGCTAGACGAGTTTCTTTTGGGGGAAGCAAACCCAGAAGAAGTTTCGTCTGAAACTACCAAGTACAATGCTAGCGAAAATAAAGATCAAGGGAATTCCGTTGATAAAGCTTTTGCTGATTTGTTAGGGTAGTGGATTTGTATGAAAGAGGGGAAGTTATTTCCCCTCTTTCATTTTTAAAAGGGATTATAATGGCAAGAACTAAAACAAAAAAAACCGGCACAATTTCAATCGCTGATATGCGGAATATCATTAATAAAAAAGCTGGGATGAATGTGGCCCACAATCTTAATAAAGATAGTCCAACTCTCGTTAAAGATTGGATTCCAACTGGATCTCGCTGGCTTGATTCAATTGTTTGTCGAGGCAAATTAGCAGGCATTCCAGTAGGTAAAATCGTAGAAATCGCAGGACTAGAATCAACTGGTAAATCTTATATGGCTGCTCAAGTTGCAGCCAACGCTCAAAAAATGGGCATCGATGTTGTTTATTTTGATTCTGAATCGGCAATTGATCCTACGTTCCTTGAAAAAGCTGGCTGCAATGTTGAAAATTTACTATACGTACAAGCTACCTCTGTTGAATTTGTACTTGAAACAATCGAAGAACTATTAGGCTCAAATGAAAATCGTATGCTCTTTATTTGGGATTCCTTGGCACTAACACCAGCAGTCTCAGATATTGAAGGAGACTTCAACCCTCTTTCCTCAATGGCAGTTAAAGCAAGAATTCTTGCGAAAGGGATGTCAAAACTTACAGTGCCAATTGCAAATAGTCAATCAACATTTTTGGTATTAAACCAGCTTAAAACAAACATTACACGATCTCCGTCAGAGGCTCTTACCACACCTTATATGACTCCTGGCGGGAAAGCCATGATCTATGCGTATTCTTTACGAGTCTGGCTCACTGGTCGAAAAGCAAAAGCTTCTTTCGTCTTAGATGACAAAGGATTTAGGATCGGCTCAGAAGTAAAAGTTAAACTTGAAAAATCTCGTTTTGGAACACAGGGTCGACAATGCAATTTCAAGATTTTGTGGGGAGACGAAGTAGGTATACAAGACGAGGAAAGCTGGCTTGATGCAATTAAAGGCTCAGATTCACTAAGACAAGCTGGTGCCTGGTACGAACTTTGCTATAAAGATAATACTTGTGAGAAATTTCAAGGCTCCGGCTGGGTTGATAAGCTTCAAAATGAAAAGTTTAGAACTCGCGTATTAGAAATTATGGATGAAGAGATTATTCGTAAATTTGATGATAGAACAGGAAACGCCGCAGATTATTACGAAAAAGAAGAGGAATGATTGAAATTTAGTGACTATTTATAATGGACATGAAAATTAGGAGACCTCTATGAAAATTTCTGTTGAAAGACTCAAACAAATCATCAAAGAAGAAGTAGACGCTTATGCCCTACAGGAAAAATTAACTGATAAAGAAAAAAAGAAGAAAGCAAAGCTTGAAGACGATCTCGACGACCTTGAACATAAGTGAATGAAAGAAGGAAAGCTGAGTTCAGCCTTGATGGAAAGATATCAGTTAAAAGAGTCGGTTGGCAAAGTGCTATGGCATTCATTAGATAAAGATGGTCAAATTGGCGAATATGATATGCGGTTTGGAGATGTGGTTGTTAAAGGAATTTTACCAGAACATATCGAACCAGTCCTTGAAGTCACACATGTACACTCAACGCAAACAAAGCGTAAGAAGAAAAAAAAGTAAATGCCCTACGTTGTCCGAGGAAAGTGTGTCTATAAAAAAGGGGAAGGCGGGAAACCTGGCAAAAAAGTAGGCTGCACAAAAGGCTCTATCAAAAAATACCTTGCAGCTTTACACATGCATGCAGACGAATCTCTTGACCGCGAACTTACCAAAGAAGATCTTGAAGAAATAATTAGGGAAGCCGTCGCTGACGTAGCAGATGTAGAGGATGTGGAATCTGCGACTCCTACAACCTTGTTAAAACGGAAGCCCGACCCTTTAAAAATTGAATACCAACCAGAAGAAGATTACACCCAGCGCCCCATTGGGCTTAGAGGAGTGTCTACTGAGCCTAAAAGTGCTTATGAACTCGCCAAAAGCACCCTGCAACATGTAAGAGATGTGACACCATTTGGTGTGACTGTTGGCGGCAAACAAATTGCACTTAATAAAGGCGCAAGATGGAAAGGTTTGGGAGCCGAAAACCCAAAGTATACTCTTTCTTTGACAGGGAAATTTGGAGGAGAAAAAGGTATTACACTGGAACAAATCATAAGAGAAGAATTAGAAAAATTACTTCATGAACAAACCATTTAAATCAATTAAAAACAAAGGAGAAAATAAATGAAACTTAAGGCAGTTCATTGCCTAAGTTGCAATGATATCATATATTCAAGAGCGCCAAATGACTTTAGAAATTGCTCTTGCGGTCAGATTTTTGTTGACGGAGGACGCTCATATTTTAAATATGGCGCAGCGCCTAACGCAGAATATAAAATAACAGAAGTGGAGGTTAACATCCCTCTCAGCAAATTATATGAAGACTGGAATCAAATGTCTGATGAATATGGTATAATCCACGCGGCATAATTTCCTTTACATATTAATAAAATTGTGCTATCCTAGATAAGTGATTTGGCTGGATGGCGGAATTGGTAGACGCAACGGACTTAAAATCCGTTATCCGTAGGGGTGTAAGGGTTCGAGTCCCTTTCCAGCTACTTTTTAAAAAGGAGAAAATATGAGCTATAAAACGCCACATAGAAAATTTAGGCGAAGAAGAAAACTCGGTTCGATGAAACGTAAAAAACGCAAATTAGCTAGAAAGAAAAAGAAATAATGAAAAGAGTTATGATAATAGATGCTCTCAATCAATTTTTGAGAGCTTATATAGTAAATCCAACAATAACGCCAAATGGAGATCCTGTTGGCGGAACCGTTGGGTTCCTTAAGATTTTACAGAAGCTTTGCCGTGAGATAAAGCCAGATAAAGTTATTATATGCTGGGATGGAAAAGGTGGAAGCCAACGGCGCAAAGCCGTGAATAAAAACTATAAAAGCGGCCGAAAACCATTGCGCCTAAATCGTGATATTAAACACTTAACAGAAGAACAAGAACTGCAAAATAAAATTTGGCAACAGATCAGATTAATTGATTACCTAAATAAATTTCCAGTCACTCAGTTGATGTTTGAGCTTGTTGAAGCTGACGACGTAATTTCTTTCGTTTGTCAAGCGTCTGATTTTAAAGGATGGCAGAAAGTTATTATTTCTAGTGACAAAGACTTTTTTCAATTATTAGATGAGGAAACTGTAGTTTACAGGCCAACACAAGGCGAGGTTTTAAACAAAAACAATATCATAGAAAAGTTTGGGATTCATCCTACAAATTTTGCTTTAGCAAGAGCAATTGTTGGAGACCAAAGCGATAATTTAGATGGAGTCCCTGGTATTGGATTGCCAACGGTGGCCAAAAGATTGCCATTTTTAGCCGAAGAAAAAACATATTCCATCACAGAAGTTTGTGAACATTGTAAGCTTGTCGAATCGAATTTGAAAGCGTATCAAAACATTTTGGAGAACAAAAATATAGTCAAAGAAAACTATAAATTAATGCAACTGTATAGTCCAAGCATGTCAGTGCAGACAAAAAAAGAAATTAAAAACATTGTTGAAAATACTGAATTAACATTTGACAAAACTAACACAGATGGCATGATGTTGGAAGATGGAATATCAAAAACAAGCTGGCTAGATTTGTTTGTTGCATTTAAAAGAATTATACTAAAAGGAAAAAAATGAAAAAAATATTAATATTATTACTCACAATGCTTTGCATAGGATGTGAGATTCATACACCAACAGGCTCAGTCGCAGTTGGCCCCCATATTGAAGTAGTTGAAACTTGTACCTATGATGATACGCCATATTATTATGAAGATGTTTGGACGTGTTGGAATGGTTGTTGTACCTGGATAATTGATTACCCTTACTACTACACAACCTGCGAAGAAACATGGTGTGTTTATGAGACCCACGCGGGGTTGGCTACTTATTGTAGCTGGGAATTGGTAGATGAATATTGTTATTAATGCCCTCGTAGCTCAGATGGAAGAGCATTGGTCTTCTAAACCAATGGTCGCAGGTTCGAGTCCTGCCGAGGGTACTAAACTTTAACTTAATTGGAGGTCGCGTGAAAAATTTGTATTGGTTAGGTGGCGAGAAAAATAAAGACGTAGAAGAAGAGAAAAAAAGCAATATCCTTGTAATATCCGACTCCGGAGATTCTGAGGACAAAATTGAACGCTCTGATAATAGAATTTATTTTTATTCAGAAGTAACTAGATCCAAAGTGTTACAGCTAAACAAAGAAATTCGAAATCTCGGGATGGATCTCACCCAAGCGCGCAAGTTATTAAACATTTCTGAGCCGCCAAATATGTATATACATATTAATAGTTATGGCGGAAGTATTTTTGCTGGCCTCTCTGCTGTAGACTATATTAAAAACTCTGAAGCTCCAGTAACTTCAGTTGTCGACGGCTGTGCAGCTAGCGCAGCCACAATGATGAGTATTGTAGCAGATCATAGATTAATCTATGAACATTCTTTCATGTTAATCCATCAGCTTTCATCTGGCATGTGGGGGAAATATGAAGAATTAAAAGATGATATGAAGAACAATAATTTATTAATGAAAACGATTAAAGACATATATCAGAAACACACAAAAATTCCTAAGACAAAATTAAATCAAATCTTAAAACATGATTTGTGGCTTGATGCAAAAACATGTCTTAGGTATGGATTGGTGGATGATATCATCTAATGCCAGAAAGAATCAAAGTCACATGTTTGTTCTGTGGCCACTCCTTCTACCATGACGAATATGATGAAAACAGCGAAGCTGATGTTTGCACGTGCGATAATCTTAAAATGACCATTTTTAAGAGAGAAAATGGCAGATACAAATATTATGTTGCCGCAGAATACAGCCGGGAAAGGCCAAAAGTAGAAATTATAAAAATTGCTTGACAACAAAGAATAAAAGTAGTATTATTTATCCATGGACATTTTTGCAAATATTGGTGAAGAACAGTTTGTTACTTATTTTATTTGTTACGCTATTATGGTTGCGATTCTTGGTTTGATAGCCGTGTGCACTTTCTGCGCAGCTTTGGTGCTTTTTACATTTCAATTTTTAAAAAAGCCCTTGACACGCAAAAGCAAGCATGATAGTATATATTTAGCATTATAAGATTTGCGCGCCCGTAACTCAGTAGGTTAGAGTGCCACTCTTATAAGGTGGATGGCCCTGGTTCAAGTCCAGGCGGGCGTACTTTTAAAAAGGAAGATTAAATGAAAAAACTTATTGTACTATTGGCTGGAATGATTTTTTGGGGCGGGTGTTACCTCCCATATCCTTCAGTTGGCGTGAGACCACCCCAAGTTGTTGAAACTTGGGAAGAAGTCTGTACTACGAAAGTAAATAAAAAGGGCGTAAAAAAGACTCATTGTCGGTGGGCCCGATCAAGATAAACAACACTCCCGTAGCTCAGTTGGTAGAGCAAGCGGCTCATAACCGCCAGGTCGTAGGTTCAAGTCCTACCGGGAGTATTTTTTTAGAAAGGAGAAAACTATGAGTGTATTTGTTGGTGGAGCTTTGTTGGTCCTCGCGATCTCTTTGGTCGCATATGGTCTATACAAAAGCGAAGTACAATCTCAGGCAGCAGAACAAAAAATTTCTGCAGCCCAAGAAAAATTTACTAATAAATAATTTATTAAGCCGCAGGAGGGCATGGGCTTATAGATGTCCTATATACAAAGGGTCAAATGAAAACTTTAATAGGGATTGCATTTTTTACAGTTGGAAATGTTTTAGCATGGTTCCAGTTTAATTCTCAATTTGTTTGGGATTGGTGGAAAGAGCGACCAGTTTTATCAAATTTCATATTTGCAATTCCAGTGGGGCTTTGTTTTTGGTATGCTATTAAATATATTGTAGAAGATCATGGTCTCCTGTGGACTTCAAAACTTATTGGTTTTGGTGTTTCTAACATTATATTTGCCATTTTAACTTATTTCTTTTTAAAAGAAAGTATATTTGTTCCAAAGACTCTGGTGTGTTTGATGTTGGCAGTTGTGATTATAGGTATACAAATATTTTGGAAAAATTAGTTTTTATTAAGCTTGGAGACATAATTTGAATTATAATGAAAAAGAAG
>Ga0098035_1000246_pt1 | contig 27787 bp, 23 predicted proteins | sample 3_EtaG_FD_75046 | JGI IMG/M metagenome (GOLD analysis project Ga0098035, IMG submission 75046) | Marine viral communities from the Subarctic Pacific Ocean - 3_ETSP_OMZ_AT15126 metaG | ecosystem: Environmental > Aquatic > Marine > Oceanic | place: Pacific Ocean | collected 2015-01-07
AACTTCCCTAAATTAAGTTCGGATCGGCAAAGACGCGGAAACTTCAACCCTGAATTTATACCGGTTGTCCCGCTGCCTCAAGCATCCATTCACGCACGGCGGCGAGCTTGGGGCGCGTCGCCTTGCGCGCGGATGACACAAGATGGAAGGAATGGTTGGATCGGCGTTTGACATCGAAGAGTTTTACTAGCCGGCCCGCCGCGATTGATTCCTGCACCAGTGCATCGATGCCTATGGCAATGCCAAGGCCATTTTCCGCCGCATGGAGCGCCATGTTCGCGCTTTCAAAATGCAGGCCTTTGCTGGAATTGATATCGTTGAATCCTGCCTCCGCGAGCCAGCGCGGCCAGTCAGTGGGGCGCGGGCTTTCATGGACAAAAACCGCATCGTGCAAATCGTCCGGTAGCGAGAATTTTTTGGCCATTTCCGGGCTGCAGACTGGATAGGTGATCACTTCGAGCAGTTTGTCGATCCGCATGCCGGTAAGGCTGATTCCATCGGGTAGGACCTGGATGGAGAGGTCAAAGTCATCTCGCTCAAAATCCGCCGGATTAAGGGACGTGATGAGTTGCACGTCAATATCCGGGTGGTGTTCATACAGATCTGCCCATCGTGGAATTAGCCAGCGCAACGCAAAAGTCGGGTAGGCACAAATGGAGACGGCGTTGCGTCGTGTTTCACTTCGTAAGCGCGCAGAAGCCGCCGCGATCTTCTCGAGCGGGAGGGTTATTTCCGCAAGATACTGCCGACCGACAGCGGTCAGTTCAATACGTTTGTGATGGCGATGAAAGAGCGTTTTTCCCAAATACTGCTCCAGTGCCTGGATTTGACGGCTGACAGCCCCCGGTGTCACACCCAGCTCTTCTGCTGCTTGATTGAAGCTCAAATAGCGGCAGGCGGCGTCAAAGGCCCTAAGTCCAGCTGTAGAGGGAATATGAAGCATAAATAATAAAATCCTGAGTGAGTTTTTTTCAATTATATTATGCTGAATTATCGATTGTCCATAGTCATCGTCTTGCTCATTATAAAAACCGAAATTTGAACTGGTAATGGCCTATAAAAAAAGCGGGAACGATATGACTTTTCTACATAAAAAGCAGGAATTCAAACCACAGGAACTCTCTGATTATATCGCGCCGGATTGTCATGGCCTTAACTTTTTCGAGGTTGATGGCAACCTGCGCGATTTGTTGCATGTCTATATGCCGGATGATTTACGCCAGCATATGGAGCCGCATTATAACCGTCTGGGAGAAATTTCAGGCAACCAGCTTGATGACTGGTCGCGCGAAGCGGACAAACATGTCCCCGTCCTCCATGCCCGTGACGCCCGCGGCAGGAATGAAGACTGGATCGAGTTTCATCCTTCCTACCGCAAGATGGAAGACGTCGCCTTTAAGGAGTTTGGCTTTCACCGCATGTCCCATTGCAAAGGCGTGCTCGGCTGGCAGGAGAAAGTTCCGCCCATCGGGAAGTATGTTTTCCAGTATATTTTTGGCCAGTCTGAGTTCGGTCAACTCTGCCCGATCTCGGCAACCGACACGTCGGCCATGCTGATTGAGCGCTATGCGGATGATGCCACCAAGGAAAAGCTTCTGGATCGGATGTACAGCCAGGATATGGACAAGATTCTCAAGGGCACGCAGTTCATGACCGAGAAGACGGGCGGATCGGACGTCTCGCAAATTTCGTTGCAGGCGCGCCATGAAGACGGTGAGTGGAAGCTTTATGGCGAAAAGTGGTTCTGTTCCGCCGCGGACGGAGATGTTGCTCTTCTGCTGGCCCGGCCGGAGGGTGCACCGGAAGGGAACAGCGGTCTTGCACTCTTTGCCATGCCGCGTCGCCGTGAAGACGGCAGTCGCAATCCTTACCGTATTGTCCGGCTGAAGGATAAGCTCGGCACCAAATCCATGGCATCTGGTGAAATAATCTTTGAAGGAGCGACGGCCTATCCGCTCGGTGAAGTTGGGGCGCACCCGAATCAAGGCCTCAAGATGATGATGGATCAGGTGAACTTCTCCCGATTGTCGCATGGCGTGCGCGGGGCGGCGATGATGCGCCGCTGCCTGAACGAGGCATTGACTGTTGCCAACTACCGCAAGGCGTTTGGGGAGACCATTATCGATAAGCCGCTTTTGCGCCGGCAATTGATGAAACTGATGGTCCCGACGGAGCAGGCGCTGTCCATGTTTATGTATGTCGCCGTCAACCTCGAGCAGGGGGAAAAGGGGGACGAGGCTGCCGCGAGGAGGACCCGCATCCTGACGCCGCTCCTGAAGTACCGGACTGCACGGGACAATATTCGTGTTGCGACCGGCGCCATGGAAGTGCGGGGTGGCAATGGCTATATCGAGGATTGGGTCAATGCCCGCCTAGTTCGAGATGCCCATTTGGGTGTGCTGTGGGAAGGAACCTCCAATATCAACTCCCTCGATGTAACGACGAGGGCTGTCGCCCGGGTCGGTGCGCATGAGGATCTTGGCGAGGATCTTACCCGGCAAATTGATTCAAATACTGCGATGCCGGGTCAGTTCGCCGGTCAGCTTAAAGGGCTGGTCGATCAGTCCGTGAAGTTTGCGGAGGAAGTCGCCCGGAAGGGGAAGGAAACCCACGCCCGCAAGGCCGCAAGTGCGCTATATCATGTCACAACCGCAACCTTGATGGCGAATGAGGGGGCGGAACTTGGCGCGGCCGGAAAAGATGCCCGGCGACTGCTTCTCTCTCGTATGGTAATTGATCACAAGCTTGGCGCGGCCAATCCGCTATCGATTGAAGCTGATGCCTTTGATACGGCGGCGACGGACGCACTCCTGAATGACGCACCGGTCAGCCTTGAGGAGGCAAGCCGTATCCTCACTTTGTAAGGGGACAGTGACTGTTGGAACATGAAGATAGGTCTATAATATGAATATGGAAGTCAAAATCAAAAATCGGGAAGAACGGGAACTTGAAGACTGGGTGGCGGCGGACTGCCATGGCCTTAACTTCTTCGAGATAGACAAGAGCCTTCAGGACCTGCTGACGATCTATCTTCCCGATGATCTGAGGGAACATATGACGCCGGTCTATCGGCAGCTTGGTGAAGTGGCAGGTAACCGTCTCGATGAGCTGGCGCGGATTTGCGAGACGCATATGCCGGTCCTTCATCCCCGTGATGCTCGCGGTCGCAACCGGGACTGGATTGAATACCATCCTGCCTTCCGCGAAATGGAGAAAATAGGTTACGGCGATTTCGGAATACATTGCATGTCGCGAAAACCTGGTGTCCATGGCTGGCCGGAGAAGGTCCCGCCGATGGCGAAATACGTGTTCCAGTATCTTTTCACACAGTCTGAGTTCGGCCTGATGTGCCCGATTTCCCTGACGGATACGTCGTCCATGTTGCTGGAACGTTATGGCCCGGAAGTGGCCAAGGAAAAATTCCTTGAGCGGATGCGCAGCCAGGATATGGACAAACTTTTCCGCGGGGCACAGTTCATGACAGAGAAGATTGGCGGTTCGGAGGTTGCCAATCTTGCGGTTACGGCGCGCGAGGAAAATGGCGAATGGCGGCTCTATGGTGATAAATGGTTCTGTTCGAGCGCGGATGCAGAGGTCTGTCTTGTGCTGGCAAGACCGGAAGGGGCGCCGGAAGGAAATGCCGGTTTGGCAATTTTTGCTGTCCCTCGACAACTCGACGATGGTGCACGCAACAACTACCGAATCGTTCGCTTGAAAGACAAGATGGGTACGAAATCCATGGCCTCCGGCGAGATAATCTTTGACGGCGCACTTGCCTATGCGTTCGGTGATGTTGGCGCGAAGCCCAATCCGGGCCTTCGCCAGATGATGGATCAGGTCAGCATGTCGCGCCTTTCTCATGGCGTGAGGGCCGCCGGCATGATGCGACGTTGCCTGAATGAGGCATTGGTGACAGCCAGAACCCGGGATGTTTTTGGCGAGCCGATCATCAACAAGCCTCTCCTGCGGCGACAATTGCTGAAATTGATGGTGCCGACAGAGCAGGTGCTGTCAATGGTGATGCATGTTTCCTCTGTTCTTCATAAGGCGGAGAATGGCGATGAGGGAGCCAAGCGCCTCAACCGGATTCTGACACCGCTCGTTAAGTTCCGCGCCTGCCGGGACAACGTAACCGTTGCGACTGGCGCCCTCGAAATCCGGGGTGGAAATGGCTTTATTGAGGACTGGGTGAATTCCCGTCTTGTCCGTGATGCGCATACGGGCTTGTTGTGGGAGGGCACCTCGAATATCAACGCGCTGGATATAACGACCCGTGCGGTGGCCAAAGCTGGCGCTCATGAAGATTTGGCGGATGATTTGAAAGGCCGGCTGCAAAGTGCAACTGGACTCCCTGGTCAGTTCGCTGGCGAACTCTCGGGTCTTGTTGATCGAGCTAAGAAGTTTGCCGAGGATATTGCCAAATCCGGAAATGAAACCCAGGCGCGGCAGGCATCTGATGCGCTCTATCACGTAACGACGGCAACCCTACTTGCGACGGAAGGCGCGGCGCTTGGCAAGGCGGGCGGCGATGCCCGTCGGATGCTTCTCTCCAGGCTGGTGATGGATACACGATTGCGTCCTCATGATCCGCTCAGCAACGGGGGGAACCAATTTGAAATTGAGGCTGGAAATTACTTGCTTCAGGACGCATCGGTTCCGATTGATGTCGCCGCCGATCTACTGAGAATTTAAGTCAACGAGAAATAATTATAACAAAAAAATCTAATGTAAATTCGACAGATCTCCCCGACCGTGTCATTATGTCGCTGTCGGGGATTTTTTTGTTCAAAAGCTCGTAGAACTGCGAAAAAAGACACATACACAATAAAATTTTACCGAATAAATGTGTAAAATTTGAACCTGCGTCATCTCACCACATGGAAGGACGTCTGATAAAATTAAAATATGTTCCTCAGACATCGGCTTTTGATTGGTTGGCAATCGAACTGGAGAGGAGATAATACGTGACATGTTGGGATCCTTGGATACGCGTATTTCGTCATTGGCTAAGTCGGAGGCGGAAGATACCCGTCTTGATCTGCCGGTAACGAATCCGAAGACAGAGCGTAAAAATATTACGAGGGCGCCTTGTGCAACCTGCAGCGCCCATAATGAGGCCATTTGCTCCGCTATTAATGATTGTGACATGGACGATTTCGCCCGGAATGTCAGGACCAGGTTGGTCAAGCCAGGCCAATCCGTCTATCGGGAGTTTGAAGAGGCAAAGTTTGTATTTAGTGTTGTCTCAGGGGAGATCCGGCTTGCAAACCTGTTGGATGATGGCCGCCGCCAGGTCACCGCTTTCAAGACCGCCGGTGAGGTAATTGGCGCGCAACAAAATGGATACTACCAGTCAGATGCAGAGGCCGTCTGCGACACGGTGGTGTGTCAGATTCCGGTAAAGGCCTTGGAAACATATCTGAAGAAAATGCCAGCCATGCAAACCGCCCTGACAGAAAAGGTTCTTGAAGAGCTTCAGGAGCTTCGACATTTAGCCATTCTTTTAGGCCGCAAAACACCGGTTGAGAAAATTGCAACTTTTCTTATTGATCGGGCGGAAAAGAGCGGCAGTGAAACCGAGAATGAGATCAAAGTCAGCCTGACAATGGGCCGTAATGACATTGCTGATTTCCTGGGGTTGACGATTGAGACTGTCAGCCGGACGATCACGAAACTCAAGAAAATGGGTGTTCTGGAAGTGCCGTCGAACCATTCGATCCTGATCAAGGACAGGGTATGGCTGGAAAACCTGGCGGAAGGTGAAAAATAACTCTGGAGATGCGGGATTTGGTCAACGAGCCTGTTTCCCGCTTTTCAGGCCAGTTGATAGTACCGCATCTCTTTTAAACTGACAGAGCAGATCCATAAGAGCTCATAACTGGCGCTCGATTCCCAAAAATCGCTATGGCTTTACCTGTTCGGGGTCTTTAAAACGACATTCCATAGCAGATTAGTTCTTCCAAAAAACAAGTCGATATACGCAAGGCGGAAAGTTCATTTCTGCTTTGATTTCAATCAATGCCGGAAAACCATCTTCTTCTAGTTTGCGAGCTTAGTAGGAGTGTTGGTGATGTCCAGAGCGAAGAGATCTGTAAAGCGCTTCAAATAATCCTGTAACTAATCACAAGAGACGGAACTCGGGTATGAATCTGTTATGGCTCGCTTTTACAATCATGGGTGCCCCGCTGGGTATTGTGCTGTCTGCAAAGGCAGTCGACTCGTCAATGATGCTGCATGGCATGATATTCTCCATAGCCAGTGTGCTCAGCGCTTTTGCCCTGATAGCAAGGAATTACCGTAACATCCGCAGCCCCAGTCTCACGGATATCAACGGCAGGGTTAGTTACAATACGGATATCATCAAGGCCGGGGTTATCGCCTCAGCATTCTGGGGGATTGTAGGATTTGCCGTTGGGTTGCTCATTGCATTGCAGCTTGCGTTTCCAGCCCTGAACTTCGATCTTCCCTGGACAAATTTCGGTCGGCTTCGGCCACTTCACACGTCGGCGGTTATCTTTGCATTCGGCGGCAATATCCTGATCATGACGTCCTTTCATGTCGTGCAGCGAACCTGCCGCGCGCGGCTCGCCGGAGACATCGCGCCCTGGTTTGTCTTCTGGGGATACCAGCTTTTCATCGTGCTGGCCGCGACGGGCTATGTGCTGGGTGTGACCCAATCCAAGGAGTATGCGGAGCCCGAGTGGTATGTCGATATCTGGCTGACACTGGTGTGGGTTGTCTATCTGCTGGTTTTCCTCGCAACGATCTGGAAGCGTCAGGAAAAACATATCTATGTCGCTAACTGGTTCTACCTGGCCTTCATCGTGACCATTGCGATGCTGCACATCGTGAATAATCTCTCCGTGCCGGTCAGTCTTGCCGGTGTGAAAAGTTATTCCCTGTTTGCTGGTGTGCAAAGCGCGCTGACCCAATGGTGGTATGGGCATAATGCGGTTGGTTTCTTCCTGACCGCGGGTTTTCTGGGGATAATGTATTACTTCATACCGAAACGGGTGAACCGGCCGGTTTATTCATACCGCCTGTCGATCATTCATTTCTGGTCGTTGATATTTCTCTATATCTGGGCGGGTCCGCATCATCTGCATTATACGGCGTTGCCGGACTGGGCGCAGACACTTGGCATGACCTTCTCCATCATGCTCTGGATGCCGTCGTGGGGCGGGATGATCAATGGCTTGATGACCCTTTCCGGGGCTTGGGACAAACTCCGGACTGATCCGGTCGTCCGCTTCCTGGTGACATCGGTTGCTTTCTACGGGATGAGCACCTTTGAAGGACCGCTTATGTCGATCAAGGCGGTCAACGCGCTCAGCCATTATACGGACTGGACCATTGGCCATGTACATTCTGGCGCGCTTGGCTGGGTTGCTTACATAAGCTTTGGGGCGCTTTACTTCCTGACGCCTGTCGTGTGGAAGCGCAAATCGCTTTATTCGGACGCGCTCGTCAATCTGCATTTCTGGATTTCGACCGTGGGTATTCTGCTTTACATCACCGCAATGTGGGTCTCCGGCATTCTGCAGGGCTTGATGTGGCGCGCCTATGATGCCTTCGGGTTTCTCGAGTATTCCTTCAGCGAGACGGTCGAGGCGATGCATCCTTTCTATGTGATCAGGGCCCTTGGTGGTGCCCTCTTCCTCATTGGCGCTCTCATCATGGTCTATAACCTCTGGCGAACCGTCCGGGGCGATGTGCGTGAGAAGGAAGCAGGGGCACTTGTGCTGAATATGGAATTTGCAGGGGCGAGGTAAGGAACATGTTCAGTCACAAGAAAATTGAGAAAAACTCGATCCTGATGTTGGTTCTCGTCCTGATCGTGGTTTCCATCGGCGGGCTTATCGAAATTGCGCCGTTGTTCTATCTGGAAAGTACAATCGAGAAGGTAAAAGGAATGCGGCCCTATAGCCCGTTGGAGCTTGCTGGCCGGGATATCTATATCCGCGAGGGCTGCTACAACTGCCACAGCCAGATGATCCGTCCCCTCCGTGATGAGGCGGAACGCTATGGCCATTACTCTCTGGCAGCAGAAAGCATGTATGACCATCCTTTCCAATGGGGATCCAAGCGGACAGGTCCTGACCTCGCCCGGGTGGGCGGGCGCTATTCAGATGAATGGCATGTCACTCATATGAATAACCCGCGTGACGTGGTGCCTGAATCTATTATGCCGGGATATCCCTTCCTCGGAAAAACGCCCCTGCATGTGCCGGATGTTGCGGGCAATCTCAAGACAAACAAGATTGTCGGGGTACCGTATACGGACGATATGATCACCAACGCGGAGCTGGATTTGGCAATACAGGTAAATCCGGATGCCGACGAGATAGATGCTTTTCTGGAGCGCTACCCCAAGGCTCAGGTGCGGAATTTTGATGGTAATCCGATGATGCTGTCGGAGCTGGATGCGTTAATTGCCTATCTTCAGATGATGGGAACCCTGGTTGACTTCACGTCATATGACGTGGATGCCAATAAACGGTAGGAGGAGACTAATGGATTATCATAGCGTTTCTACCTTCGCACAGAGTTACGGACTGCTTTACCTATTCGGCCTGTTTATTGCGGTGCTGGTGTATGCGCTGTGGCCGCAAAATAAGAAGAAGTTCGACAAGGCAGCCCATATTCCGCTCGAGGATGACTAAGATGTCTGACAAGGTTGAAAAAGACAAAATCACTGGTACCGATACCACAGGACATGAATGGGACGGGATCAAGGAGCTGGATAATCCCATGCCGCGGTGGTGGCTGTGGACCATGTATGGCACGATTATCTGGGCAATTGGCTACTGGATCGTTATGCCTGCCTGGCCGTTGGTAAGCAGCTATACCTCCGGGTTCATCGGGTACTCCTCTCGCGGATCGCTGGAACAGGAACTGGCGGAGGCGAGTCAGGCTCATGCAGCAGACCGGGCGACTCTTCTCACGATGGAACTCAGCGCCGTAAAGAATAATGATCAGGTCTATCAGTTCGCCATTCGCGGTGGAAAGTCGGCCTTTGCCGTGAATTGCTCGCAGTGTCATGGGTCCGGTGCGCAAGGGTCACCAGGCTTTCCGAACCTGAATGACGATGATTGGCTTTGGGGCGGGAACCTGGATGCGATCTACGAAACCATTAAATATGGAATTCGCTCAGATCATGACGATACGCGGATTGGTGATATGCCTGCCTTTCTCACCGACGAATTGCTCACAAAGGAGCAAATAAACGATGTCGCGGAGTATGTCCTTTCCCTGTCAGAGGAGCGAAAAGATATGGCTGCAGTTGATCGCGGGTTGGAAGTTTACATGGAAAACTGTGCGTCCTGTCATGGCGATAAGGCAAAAGGTAATCGCGATTTCGGGGCGCCGAACCTGACCGACGCGATTTGGTTTTACGGGAAAGACAAGGATATCATTCTCCGAACCATTTCGCGTGGCCGCGCCAACGTCATGCCTGCCTGGACCGGGCGGTTGGATGACACAACAATTCGCCAGCTTACCCTGTATGTGCACTCCCTCGGGGGCGGAGAGTAATCCGTTTCACTTTTTTATTCTGGAGTAAGGGTTGTGGTTGACAGCTCCGTAGAAAATATTGACGTCCGTCCGGTTAACAAGAAGGAAAACCGGGCTCTTTTCGCAAAGCGTGAGAAAATCCAGCCAAAGAAGGCGCGAGGAAACTTCCGCCGCCTGAAATGGATCATCATGGGCATAACCCTGGCGATATACTATATCACGCCCTGGATCCGCTGGGATCGAGGTGAGAGCGGGCCGGATCAGGCCGTACTTGTCGATTTCGCGCGAGAGCGGTTCTATTTCTTCTTTATCGAACTCTGGCCGCAAGAGGTCTACTATATTACCGGGTTGCTTATCCTGGCGGCAATTTCTCTATTCCTTGTGACGTCTCTATTCGGGCGGGCCTGGTGTGGGTATTCCTGCCCGCAAACGGTCTGGACGGATCTTTTCATATTTGTTGAGCGTATGGTGGAAGGGGACCGAAACGCCCGCCTTAGGCTGGACAAGGAACCGATGTCGATCTCGAAACTCAGCAAGCGGGTGCTGAAGCATTCGATCTGGCTCGTAATCGGCGTGCTCACCGGCGGTGCCTGGGTATTCTATTTTGCCGATGCCCCGACGCTGCTGCGAGAGCTGCTAACGTTTGAAGCACACGTCATAGCCTATTCCAGTGTTGCGGTCCTGACCGCTACGACCTATGTCTTCGGCGGTTTAATGCGGGAGCAGGTCTGCACTTACATGTGTCCCTGGCCCCGAATTCAGGGCGCAATGGTGGATGAGGACTCTCTGACTGTCACCTATCATGAGGCTCGCGGGGAACCGCGCGGACCGCATAAAAAAGGAGACCCCTGGACTGATCGGGGACATTGCATCGACTGTAACCAGTGTGTTGCGGTTTGTCCGATGGGGATTGATATCCGCGACGGCCAGCAGCTTGAATGTATTACCTGCGCCCTTTGCATTGATGCCTGCGATGACGTGATGGACAAGATCGACCTGCCGCGCGGGCTGATTAGCTATGATACCTATGCGGGACAGTTTGACAGCGATCCGGACCGCAAGCTCAATATACGCTTTATCCGTCCGCGGACGATTGCCTATGGGCTGATCCTTGCCTTTGTCGGGGCGGTGATGGTCTTTACGTTGTTCAACCGGTCGGTGCTCGACGTAAATGTCATCCGTGACCGTAACCCGTTGTTCGTGACTCTCTCTGATGGATCAATTCGCAATGGCTACACGGTGAAGATTCTGAACAAAATTCATGAAACTCGGCAATTTTTGATTGAGGTGAAGGGTGTGAAGGGTGCTCAGGCGTGGATCGAAAGCGGCCCGCCGCTCGGACTGCCGATACTGGTCACAGTGCCGGCTGACGCCCTATCCAGCTATAAGCTCTTTGTCTCAGCGCCGTCGGAAAGCCTGCAGGACAAGAGTTCTGATATCGATATCGTCGTCGCGGATTTCGAAAGCGGCGAGACGGATGTGCGGACAACAAGTTTCAAGGGGCCGGAAAGATGAGCGCGAGAATAAACGGAAAGCTGCTGACTGGTCGCCATGTGGCTCTGATGCTGGCCGCATTTTTCGGGCTGATGTTCACGGTCAACGGTATCTTTGTGTATTTCGCACTCGGAAGCTTTTCGGGGGTCAGCGAGAATGATGCCTATAAGCGCGGCCTCGCCTATAATGAGGAAATCGATCTCCGGTCGCGGCAGCTTGCACGCGGATGGCAGCCAACACTTATATTTGAGCAGACGGGTGCCGCCCAAGGGAAGTTAATTTTCACTATTCTGGACGAGGACGGGCAAAAACTGGAAGATCTCGATATTGTTGCGACTATTCGTCGTCCGGTGATAGACGCCACAGATCAGGGTCTATCTCTGGTTTATGACAATGGCTATTACGCGGCGGATGTCTTGCTTTCGAGCCCCGGGCAATGGGATGTCTCCATTTTGGTTTATGGAGGCGATTATAACGAGCCTTACCGGCTGGATAAGCGGATATGGGTAAAATAGCGCTTGAAACTCAGGAAACCTTGACCGCCGGACGTTCTTACGATCTGAGTGGAAATTGTTGCTCCGGAGGCGCCATTGCACTGGGCGATGCGATATCTCCCGCCGCCGATTTGGACGATTTTATCAATGCGGATCCAACGGCATTCGCTGAAACCGACCAGGATGGCAACGCGATTTTGCATACGCTCGTAGAGAACATGCATTGCGCCAATTGTATCAAAACGATCGAGCAGACGCTGCAATCCAATCCGTCGGTCCTTGAGGCGCGGGTCAATTTTTCAACCCGGCGGCTCTTCCTGCGCTGGCGGCCGGAAGGAGTGGATGTCAGTGACCTTGTAAAACCGGTAATTGCTCTCGGCTACCCTCTCACACCCTATAACTCCGCAATGATTAAATCGGCAATCGCGGAGAAAAATACGCATCTTCTCAGGGCGCTGGCGGTGGCCGGTTTCGCGGCGGCCAACGTGATGTTGTTGTCCGTTTCCGTATGGGCAGGGCTCTTTTCTGAAGACATGGGGCCGGCAACCCGGGATTTTCTGCACTGGATTTCCGGGATGATCGCGCTGCCGGCTGTGGCCTATGCAGGTCAGCCATTCTTCAGGTCCGCGATCGCAGTTCTTGGCGCCGGCCGTCTCAATATGGATGTACCCATATCGCTGGCCGTTATACTCGCCGCAGGCATGAGCCTTGCCGAGACCATTCAAAGCGGGGAGCATGTCTACTTCGATGCCTCAGTTACGCTTCTCTTTTTCCTGCTCATCGGGCGGTATCTTGATAATGCGGCACGCAGCAAGGCGCGCTCTGCGGCAGAGAGATTGCTGCTTCTGAAGGCGGTAGCGGCGACGATTGTTCTCCCGGACGGGAAATTTAAAACAGTATCGGTTGAGGCCGTTACGCCCGGGACACATGTCAGGGTTATGGTGGGGGACAGGTTGCCCGTCGACGGGGAGGTGGTTAAGGGGCGGTCGGATATCGACGTGAGTTTGATTACCGGGGAAAGCTTGCCGAGTTCGGTCGGCGCTGGTGATGATGTCTTTGCCGGTACACTGAACTTGAGCGCGCCGCTTGAGATCGTGGCAACCAAGACGGGCGACAATACGCTGCTTGGGGATATCGTCCGTCTAATGGAAGCGGCAGAGCAGGGACGGGCAAAATATGTGCGTCTTGCTGACCGAATTGCTGGATTTTATGCGCCTGCGGTCCATCTGCTGGCAGCCGGGACTTTTATTGGCTGGTGGATACTGGCCGGGAGCTGGCAAAATGCGCTGATGCAGGCCGTAGCAGTGCTCATTATCACCTGTCCCTGCGCGCTTGGTCTTGCCGTACCTGTCGTGCAGGTGGTCGCGAGCGGACGGCTCCTGATGAAAGGGATATTGGTTAAGGCCGCGGATGGTCTCGAGCGTCTCTCGGAAGTTGACACAATTGTTTTTGATAAGACTGGCACTCTGACGGAAGGCCGTCTTGATATTGTTAATCGTGATGAGGTGTCCGTGTGGCATCTCGACCTTGCGGCTCGGATTGGGCGCAATAGCCGCCATCCGCTCGCCCGTGCGGTAGCGCGGGCCGGAAAGGGAGCAGGGGAATATCTGGAAGTTGAAGAATGGCCTGGCGAGGGGCTGCGTAGCCTGTTCAGCGGCAAGGAAGTGCGTCTTGGCAGTCGCGCCTTTTGCGGTGTGCGGGACGACGCATCCTCTGACATAATTCCGGGTCCGGAGTTGTGGTTAAGCATTGAAGGCGAGGACGCGATCCAGTTCCGTTTTCAGGATCGATTGCGCCCGGACGCCCATGCCACAATCAAAAACCTGAAAGCGCGGGGTTTCAAGGTCGATCTTCTCTCGGGGGATCGGGAAGCGGTGGTCAGAGATCTTGCCGAGAATCTTGGTATTGAGAATTGGTATGCCCAGAAAAAGCCCGAGGATAAGGTCGCACATCTCAAAACATTGGAGGCGGCGGGACGTAAAGTATTAATGGTCGGTGATGGATTGAACGATGCGCCGGCGCTGGCCTCAGCCTATGTGTCACTTTCTCCCGCGAGTGCGGCAGATATCAGCCAGACAGCCGCCGATTTCGTATTTCAGGGCAGGGATCTGTCGGCCGTCATCGAAACGATCCAGGTCGCCAGCGCATCAAGGCGCCTGATTTTCCAGAATTTCTCCCTTGCGTTTCTTTATAACGTCATTGCTATTCCGCTCGCAGTCGCGGGCGTGGTAACACCGCTGATCGCAGCGGTGGCCATGTCCGCGTCCTCTCTTCTCGTTTGCCTGAATTCCCTCCGCCTCAAGTTGCAGGGGAAAGGTTCCACCGGATGAATGTGCTTATCTATCTCATTCCGGTCGCATTGTTTCTAGGGGGAGTGGGACTTGCGGCATTCCTTTGGAGCTTGAAAAGCGGTCAATATGAAGATCTTGACGGTGCCGCAAATCGCATTCTTATTGATGAAGATGACGATGAGAAAATTTCCTGATATGCCGGATGCCGATGTTGTACAACACTGGCAGTTTTGAAACTCTCCTGATACTGTACTTTAAAATAAACGAGATTCTGGTAGCGTAATTCATCATGGCGATTTGGGGAAAAATTCTGGGTGGTGCGGCCGGCCTTCTAATGGGTGGTCCTCTTGGCGCACTTGTCGGCGGTCTTGCGGGGCACGCAGTCGATAAATATCGTGAAACAGCGTCGGGTGAAGACGAGATCGGTCATCATCAGGTAAAGCAGGTTGCGTTTACCATCGCGGTCATTGCCCTGGGCGCAAAAATGGCGAAGGCGGACGGCGTTGTCACGCGTGAAGAAGTCGATGTCTTCAAGCGCGTGTTTCGTATTCCGCCAAATGAGGAAAAGAGTGTTGGGCGTGTCTTTAACATGGCCCGTCAGGATACGGCCGGATATGAAGAGTATGCGGCCCAGGTCGCGCGGATGTTTCGCGACACGCCTCAGTTGATGGAGGATCTTCTCCATGGCCTTTTTGCTATTGCCATGGCGGACGGAGTTTTACATCCAGATGAGGATATCTATCTTCAGAATGTCGCGGCGATCTTCGGCTTTAACGAGGCGGCTTATGCCCGTATCCGCAGCTATCACGCGAAAGATGGTGAGCGTGATCCCTATCAAATTCTCGGTGTCTCTGCTGACATATCCGATGCAGAACTCAAGAAAGCCTATCGTCAACTCATTCGGGAAAATCATCCAGACAAGGTTATCGCGGACGGTCTGCCACAGGAATTTGTGGATGTTGCCAACGCCAAGCTAGCAAAAATTAACGCAGCATATGACCAGGTTGTAAAAATTCGCGGTCTTTAGTATCGGAACAAAAATTGAAAAATAAAGATCTTGTCCTGATGCTTCTGGTCAATTTTCTCTGGGCATCAAATTTCCTGTCGGCAAAGATCGGAATGGAAGTGTTTACCCCGCTTCTTTTCACAGCGCTGCGCTTTTCCCTAGTCATCATGGTGATGTTGCCCTTTGTCTCGCTCCCGCACGGCCATTGGCGAAAAATTCTTATAATTGGCTTGTTGATGGGTGTGCTGCACTTTTCCCTGATGTTTTGGGGACTGTCTCTTTCGCCGGATATTTCCTCGGTTGCGATTATCAATCAGACCTTCGTGCCATTTTCCGCCTTGCTGGCGATGGTGTTCCTGAAAGAAAAGATCGGCTGGCGGCGCTGGGGCGCTATCATCATGGCGTTCGCCGGTGTGATGGTGATCGGGTTCGATCCGGTAATATTCGCGAACTGGTTGTCGCCAACGCTTGTCATCATCGCGTCCTTTCTGGTCTCTCTCAATATGGTCATTGTCCGGACAATGCCGGGTGTCAGCGCCCGTAATCTTACCTTCTGGACCGCGGCCATCGGCACCTTACCGTTATACTTCTTCTCCTATTTGTTCGAAGACGGTCAGTGGGCCGCCGTGCAGACCGCCAGCTGGAAGGAATGGGCCGCCGTCGCGTTCTCCGCCATCGGGGCGACAGTCATCGGCCATGGTCTTGGCAATTACCTGATCAAACGTTATCCTGTCAGTACAATCGCGCCCTACTATCTACTGGTGCCGGTTTTTGCCATCGCGCTCGGTATTATTTTCTGGGGAGATGTAATGACGCTGGAACTGATGATTGGCGGGGCGATGGTGATGAGCGGGGTAACCATCATCACATTACGATCAGCAAAAAAACATCCAGCGAAGCATGTCAAAAGCGATTAAGAACATTATCTGGCGTCCGTCGCCAAATTTCGACGATCGCGACGCAGGCACGCCGATTGACATGCTTGTCCTGCATTATACAGGAATGAAGACAGCGGAGGCTGCGATTGAGCGCCTGACGGACGAGACTGCTAAAGTGAGTGCGCATTATCTCGTTCAGGAGGACGGTCAGGTACTGGCGCTGGTGGCGGAGGAAAAGCGCGCCTGGCACGCCGGTGTTTCACGCTGGCGCGGCGCGGACAACATCAATGCCCGTTCGGTTGGAATTGAAATCGTCAATCCCGGTCATGAGTTCGGTTATCGGCCTTTTCCGGACGTGCAAATGGAGGCGGTCACGCTGCTGGCAACTGATATTGTTGCGCGTCACGCCATCCCGGCATGGAATGTCGTGGGTCATTCTGATGTGGCGCCAAATCGCAAGGAAGATCCGGGCGAACTGTTTGAGTGGCGGGAACTGGCGCGCAAGGGTGTTGGTCTTTGGTATCGGGAGGACAGAAACGCATCTCTACATTACGCTTCGCTGTCGCCGGGCACAGGGGGAGAGAGCGTCATTGCGATACAGGAAGCTTTGAGCGAGATCGGCTACGATGTCATGAAAAATGGGATTTATGACGATGCGTTGACGACTGCTATTCGTGCTTTTCAGCGTCATTGGCGACCGTCAAGGGTGGATGGAAATGTCGATGCGGAGACACAGGCCGTCCTTTACGCGTTGCGTGATGAAGTTCGGCGCTTGACTTGAGCTTGGCTCATGCTTAGTTAAAACCGGACAGATGGCTGGATGATCGTCGCTAACCGGAAGGTTAGGGGAGGAAAGTCCGGGCTCCACGGAAATACGATGCCGGTTAATGGCCGGCGGGGGTGACCCCAGGGAAAGTGCCACAGAAAGTAAACCGCCCGGTTTCCGGGTAAGGGTGAAAGGGTGCGGTAAGAGCGCACCGCGCCGCTGGCAACAGTGGCGGCATGGTAAACCCCATCGGGAGCAAAACCAAATAGGGATGGTCGGCGCAAGGGCAACCTGTGCGCAAGCCGGTTTTCCGGGCTATCATCCGGGTTGGTTGCTTGAGATGTCTGGTAACAGGCATCCTAGATGAATGATCATCCCCTGGATTCAGGGACAGAACCCGGCTTACAGGCCATCTGCCTTATTTTCTATCGCAATCTGCGGTATAGTGGGATTTTGGCGAAGGCGTCTCTTCACAATAGGAAAAAATATGGGGTTCTTGCGAGCGGCGGGTCTCGGAATGGTGGCGGTTTTCCTGCCTGTTTTTGCGACGCCTGCTTTTGCTGCCGCGACGGAAATGCCCTCTCTTGTCTATGACATCGGTATTAGTATTTGCATCGCCAGTATGCTCTCGATCCTCTTTGTCCGGATCAAAATCCCAACCATTGCCGCGTTTCTTGTATGTGGGATCCTGATCGGTCCGATCGGCATAAAACTCATTACCCAGCCGGACAATATTGACACAATATCTGAGCTTGGATTTATCCTGCTCCTGTTCATGATCGGGATGGAGATAGATCTTCGCCGGATGTTGCGGAGCGGCAAGATGATTATTGCCTCCGGCCTGCTGCAATATCCATTGACGGTATTGTTTGGCATTCTCGTGGCGAAGGCGCTCGCCTGGATCGGTTTGTCGACGGTGGGCGAAAACTATGATGCGCTGTATTTCGGCTTGTTCATTGCCGGTTCCTCGACTCTCCTGGTGATTAAGCTATTCCAGGAGAAATATGAACTGGATACGGAGCCGGGGCGCATCGCCCTCGGCCTTCTCGTGTTTCAGGATTTCTGGGCTATTATTGTGATTATCCTGCAGCCCTCCTTTGCGGCGCCGGAAATATTGCCTGTGCTATATACCCTTCTCGGGATCGCGCTTTTGGCCGTCGTGTCCTATTTGCTCGCCAAGAGCCTTGTGCCGCTGGTGTTTCGGTGGCTCTCCAAGGAACCGCAGATGATGCTGGTCGGCGCCCTGGGCTGGTGTTTTGCTATTGTCTTTGTCGGCAATGGATTTGAGTATGTTGGTGATTTCGCTTTCGGTGAAGGCTCTCACATGTCGGTGGCTACCGGGATGAGCGCGCTGATCGCCGGTTTGACCATCGCAACGCTTCCCTATAGCCGGGAAATTGTCGCGAAGGTCGGGATTGTTCGGGATTTCTTCATTACACTGTTTTTTGTAGGGCTTGGGATGAGTGTACCACCGATAGAGGGGGTGAGCGTCATGGTAATTGCTCTCGCGCTTGTCTTGTTTGCCTTAGTGAGCCGCCAGCTTATTTTCTTTCCCTTGCTCTATTTTACCGGCGGCGACCAGCGTCATGCCGAGGTCGCCTCTATCCGGCTCGCGCAGATTTCGGAGTTTGGTCTTGTTATTTCCTACCTGGGGACGCAGTACGGCCATATCTCGGATGAGTTTGCGAGCGCGATCATTTTCGCCTTTATTATCACGGCACTACTGACGCCGGTACTTTACAAGCATGCGTATAATATTCATCGGTGGATGGCACCGTTTCTGCAGGCAATCGGTTTTCGAGAGCCGGAAGAAGGCGCTTTGGAAGCGGAAAAAGAATATGATCTGGTGCTGCTCGGGTTTCATCGCGTTGCGTCATCTTTGCTGCATGATATCGCCAAAAACAAGCCAGAGTTGCTGTCGCGTATTCTCGTGATTGATTTCAATGTTCAGCTTCACCCAGCGATCCGCAAGCTTGGCGCGGCGGTCCGCTATGGCGATTTGTCAAACGATGAAATTCTCCTTCATGCCGGGGTCGGGAATGCAAAGGTCGTGGTTGCCACTATTCCTGACGACATTCTTCGTGGCACCAGCAACAAGGAATTGGTGAAGGTTGTTCGGCGGATAAACGAGAAAGCAATCGTGATTGCCAATGCCGAGGAGCTTGCCTCTGCGCAAGAGGTTTATGCCTGTGGGGCGGATTATGTCTATATGGGCCGGATCAATACAGCCCGTGCCCTGGAAGAGATTATCACACGGACGATGGATGGGGCCCTTGAGGATTTTCGAAGGGATGAAGAGGAGCTTCACGGCCGCCATCATGAAAGAACGGAAATCCTAAAATAGGTCGGCTTTCGATATAAACATTGCCGATTATCTGATTTATATCAGAAAAATACGAATCACTTTGGCCTGAATTTTTGAAATCAGGCGATATTTCTCGCAGAAGTATAAATTTTCGTTTCTCCCTTTTGGCCCGAGAACGCGGACTCGTCACTCCAATTGCCCGTCGTCAAGTGACTGTACCGTCCTTGATGAGTGATCGATAAGTCGGAACAAAAATAGAACATATATAAAATTCCCTATTACTTTCAATAAATCGATCAGGAGTTTTGATCGCAGAATATCGCTGCAGTAAAGGTCAAAATTTTACTTAAATTCCTCTGAGTTTTCTCCTGTAAATCCCAGTAATTGGGGGCGTTTCCCGTTGACTTCCATAAAATCCCATGATATTCCAAATTTATCCATTATACACCAGAAGTGCTTGTTTTTGCCGGTCTGTGTCGGAAGTTCATAAGAAATTTTCTGGGTTCTTGGGGAATGGAAAAGTAGGGGGATTTTTGGCTGTATGGCCCTGTTTCTGTCCACATATGTCAACAAGGTCGATAAGAAGGGACGCGTATCCGTGCCGGCGAAGTTCCGTGCGGTTCTTGCGTCCAAAGGTTTCGACAGTGTTGTGCTGCTGCCCACAATCAATGGCGATGCTATTGACGCCTGTGGTATGGACGTGATGGAGCGCCTTCTCGAGAAGATCGGCGGCTTTGATCCCTTGTCTGAAGATCGCGAGAGCTTTGCTGATGCGCTCATGAGTGACGCTGTCGAGCTCCCCATTGATGGTGACGGTCGTATTATGGTCCCTCTGGAGCTTCTTGAAAACGCAGGTATTGAGGGTCAATGCGCCTTTGTCGGGCGGGGCGACAGTTTTCAGATCTGGCAGCCCGAGGCCTTTGAAATTCGCAAGCAACAGGCGCGTGCCCGCGCCGTCCAGAAACGCGCCTCCAGTTTGGGCGGCGAAGGGGGTGCCAATGATTAGGCAAGATGCCCCTCATATCTCTGTTCTGCTGCGGGAAGTTCTAGAGATTCTTGGCCCGAAAGACGGGGGTGTCTATGTGGACGGGACCTTCGGCGCTGGTGGTTATTCCCGCGCAATACTTGAGACCGCGGATTGTCATGTCTATGGCATTGACCGCGATCCACTTGCGATTGCGATGGGCCGCGAGATGGCAGCCGAGTTTCCCGGTAGGCTGGTCATGGTTGAAGGTTGCTACGCGGATATGGAGGGGTTGCTGTCCTCCCACGGCATAGATGCGGTTGATGGAATTGCTCTCGATATCGGTGTTTCCTCCATGCAGATCGATGAGGCGGAGCGCGGCTTTTCCTTCATGAGGGAAGGGCCACTTGATATGCGCATGTCCGGTGAGGGCCGGACGGCGGCTGACGTTGTTAATGAAGAATCTGAAGCAGAACTCGCCAGGATTATATTTGTGTACGGTGAGGAGCAAAGATCGCGTGCGATTGCGCGTGCAGTAGCCGAAAGGCGCGAGTTGGCGCCTTTCAAGAGTACAGTTGAGTTAGCGGAAGTGGTGGCTTCGGTTGTTCGTCCAACAGGAAAGGGCATTCATCCGGCGACGCGTACCTTCCAAGCGTTGCGTATAGTAGTAAATGATGAACTTGGGCAGCTGGTCAAGGGCCTGGCCGCATCCGAACGACTGCTTACTCCCGGTGGTCGTTTAGCGGTTGTGTCTTTCCACAGTCTTGAAGACCGACGCGTGAAAAACTTCCTGTCAGCAAGGTCTGAAGGGCGCGCCAGGCCGTCTCGTCATGTTCCTGTCTCGGACGAGGGGCCAGCTCCCACTTTCAAGCTTATCAAACGAGGTACCTTCAAGGCTCGTCCTGATGAATTGGCCGTTAATCCGCGGTCGCGCTCTGCGCGGTTGCGTGGGGCGATCAGGACTGATGCGCCGGCCTGGACGGAGGCGGCATGAAGTTAAACCTAACAGTAATTTCTCTGGTTCTTGTTGCGGCTGTATCTTTCGGTCTCTATCAGCTTTCCTATGAGGTTCAGGAGCTTGAAAAAGACCTCAAGGCGCTCAACAAAAGTATTTCCGAAAATAAGGAGAGTGTTCGTATTCTGAAAGCGGAGTGGACCTATCAGAACCGTCCGGACGTCCTGCAGTCGCTCGCAAGCAAGTATCTGCCGTTGCTCCTGATCGCGCCTTATCAGGTGGCGTCGGTTGGCGAGGTGCCATACCCGCCTATTGACCCAGAGCAGTATTCTGTTCCCGTGCCGCGCCACAACCCGCGCCGCGATTATACGCCTGTAACGCCACTGCCAAAAGGAGCAATACAGCTTGCGACCTTTACGCATGAGGGGAGCTTGCAATGAGCGAATTGACTTGGTCCACTAAGTCATCTCGCCCCCGCATTACGCTGACGCCCTCTCATGGCCACAACAATCCGGAAGATCGTCATATGGCGTTGCGGCTAGAGGGCAGTGCAAAGGAAACGCTAGAGCAGGGTCGAAATCGACTTGTGATGGCCGGCGTTATCTTTGCCTTTTGTTTTGTTATCCTTGCCGGAAGGCTCGTTGGGCTGGCCATTAGCGGTATTGGTGAAGAGGACGCAATCGCCTCTGATGTCGATGCGCCTCCGCCTGTCGCAGTCGGTGAAAGCATGCGGGCAGAGATCAGGGACCGGAATGGGGTCCTGCTGGCCACTACGCTAACCACGGCATCGCTGTTCGCCGAGCCCAAAAATATTATCGACCCCAAGGAAGTTGCGGCGAAGCTTACAACGGTTCTCGATGATTTGAGCGAAGCTGCGATCCTGAGCAAACTCGCGTCGGCAAAAAATTTCGTCTGGCTCAAGAGAAACTTGACGCCAACGCAGCAGTATCAGGTAAATGCCCTCGGTATTCCAGGACTGCATTTCCGTGAGGAGGAGAAGCGGTTTTATCCGATGGGGGCGCTGGTCTCTCATGTGATGGGCTTCACCGATGTGGACAACCACGGCATTGCCGGTGTTGAAAAGTATTTTGACGACCAGCTCAGCGGGTCCCGCGACAGAGCTTCGCAGGAGTTAATGCTCTCTCTCGATGTTCGCATACAGCATGCCTTGCGGGACGAGCTTTCCCGTCACATGTCTATTTTCCGTGCCATCGGGGCGGCGGGCATGGTCATGGATGTACAGACGGGCGAAATACTGGGAATGGTCTCCCTGCCGGATTTTGATCCTAATCGGCCGAATGATTTTTCAGGGGATGCCAAGTTTAACCGGATTTCCCTTGGCGTCTATGAAATGGGCTCAACCTTTAAGACCTTTACGACAGCAATGGCGCTGGATATGGGCGTTGTTGGATTGCAGGGCGGATATGATGCGACAGACCCAATCCGCAAGGCCGGCTTTCGCATTCGCGACGACCATCCGAAGAAGCGCTGGCTGTCTGTTCCTGAAATATTTATGTATTCCTCCAACATTGGCGCGGCAAAAATGGCCGATGACGTTGGACCCAAGAAACACAAGGCATTCCTGGCGAAATTGGGCCTTCTCGACAAGCCATCTTTAGAAATTCCCGAGCTCGGTGCCCCAATTTTGCCGCCAAGATGGAATAGTCTTGAGACCATGACAATTTCATTTGGCCACGGACTGTCTGTTAGCCCCCTGCAACTCAGCACGGGGATTTCGGCGATCGTCAATGGCGGTAATTATATCAACCCAACGGTGATCCGGCGCGATAAAGGAAAACTGACGCCGGTCCGTCAGGTTATTTCTGCAAAGACCTCCGATACTATGCGGCGGCTAATGCGGCTTGTTGTTGAAAAGGGGACCGGCGGCAAGGCATCTGCGGCGGGATACCTCGTCGGCGGTAAAACCGGTACGGCGGAAAAGGCAGTTGGCGGCCGGTATAAGCGGGATGCATTGATCGCGTCTTTCGTCAGCGCGTTTCCCATGAATGATCCGCGCTACGTCGTGTTTGCCATGCTTGACGAGCCAAAAGGTAACGCCCAGACGCATGGCTTCAGAAGCGCAGGCTGGACGGCGGCGCCGATTGTCGGGCGGTTGATTTCCCGGATTGGTCCGATCCTGTCAATTCAGCCGGTAGAGGAAGAGAGCGAGGCTGTTCAGAAGGCCATGTTTATCCCCATTAATTCACGGGAGAAAAAACTTGCGTCTTTCTGAATTGATGAAAGGCCGGGAAATTCCGGCCATGCATGATACGCATATCAAGGGGCTGACCGCGGACAGTCGCCATGTTGAGCCGGGCTTCCTGTTTGCTGCGCTTTCTGGAAAAAGTGCTGACGGCCGTGAATTTATCGAGGATGCCGTTAAAAGAGGGGCGGTCGCCATCCTTACCAACACGTCATATGAGCCGGCGGACTGTAAGCTGCCCTGTTTTCGCGAGGAAAACCCGCGCTTGATCCTGGCTCGCCTGGCATCGCGCTTCTACGGGGCGGAGCCAGAGACGATGGCGGCTGTCACCGGAACAAATGGCAAGACATCCGTGGCGTATTTTACACGCGCTATCTGGCAGGCGATGGGTTTGTCCGCGGCGAGCATTGGTACACTTGGTGTCATGATGCCCGACCAGACGCTGCCCCTCGGCTACACGACTCCCGAGCCGGTCCTTCTGCATAAAACGCTTACCTATCTCGTCGGTCATGGAATTCAGCACGCGGTTATCGAGGCGTCTAGTCATGGGCTTGATCAGTATCGCCTTGACGGAGCGCGTATAAAATCTGCCGCTTTTACCAATCTGACGCGTGACCATCTTGATTATCACGCGTCATCCGAAGACTACCTGAATGCGAAGCTTGGCTTGATCTCCCGCGTTCTTGATAAAACGGGAACAGCGGTTCTTAACGCGGATTCGGAAGTCTATCCCGCCTTTTTGCGGGCTGCCAAGGATCGCGGCGTGAAGATCATTTCCTATGGTCGGGCGGCAAGTGACCTCAAGCTCATCGATCTGGCGCCTGAAAGCGCGGGGCAGATTGTGACAGTGGAAATTTTAGGAAAGCGGCAGGAAATCATGTTGCCGCTTGCCGGCGAGTTTCAGGTCATGAACGCTCTTTGCGCTCTCGGTCTGGTGATTGGCGCGGGCGGTGACCCGGCCGCTGCCAGCAAGGCGCTTTCCAAAGTGACCAATGTGCCGGGGCGGCTTGAACTGGTTGCGACGCTTGCGAATAACGCCGCGATCTATGTTGATTATGCTCACTCGCCTGACGCGCTGGAAACCGTGCTCGAAGCCGTTAGAAGCCATGCAAAGGGCAAAATTCACGTGGTTTTCGGATGTGGCGGTGACAGGGATAAGGGCAAGCGCGCGGAAATGGGGCGTATAGCCGGTCTTTATGCGGATCGGGCCATCGTGACGGACGACAACCCGCGCACTGAAGACCCTGTTCAGATTCGGGCGGAAATCATCGTTGCTTGCCCGGACGCCCTGAATATTGGTGATCGTTTTGCGGCGATTGAAACAGCGATCAAGGCTCTCGGGCAGGAAGATATACTCGTTGTGGCCGGGAAAGGTCATGAGGAAGGCCAGGTTATCGGGACGCAAACCATCCCGTTTAACGACAAGAAGGCCGTTCACGAGATCGTCGCGTCGTTAGGGGGCGAAAATGTCTGACCAGCCACTCTGGAAAGGGATCGATGTTATCGCCGCTGTTGGTGGAAAAGCCGACCGGGAAGACTGGACGGCGTCCGGCGTCTCCATTGATAGCCGCTCCGTTGAAAAAGGGGAGTTGTTTGTTGCGATTGTTGGCCCAGTGCATGACGGTCATGATTTTGCGCGCGCTGCATATGATAAGGGCGCGGCGGCATTGCTGCTGAGCCAACGGCCTGATGACCTGCCGGCGGAGGCGACTGTTATTCTTGTGGATGATACCTTGCGTGCGCTTGAAGATCTGGGGCGAGCCGCCCGGGCGCGAACAAAAGCGCAGATCGTTGCGGTCACCGGCAGCGTTGGCAAGACAGGCTCCAAGGAATCGCTTTTACACATTTTGTCGCGGCAGGGAAAAACCCATGCCAGCATCGGCAGCTTCAACAATCATTGGGGCGTGCCATTGTCACTTTCGCGCATGCCCGAGGATACTAAATTCGCCATTTTCGAGCTTGGCATGAACCATCCGGGTGAGCTTGGTCCCCTGTCAAGAATGGTCCGTCCGCATGTCGCGTTGATCACCACGATTGAAGCCGTTCATCTGGAGTTTTTCTCGGATGTCGAGGCAATTGCCCATGCGAAAGCGGAAATATTCGAGGGTCTGACCTCCAGCGGCTCGGTTATTCTCAATGGAGATAACAGCTATGGCGGCCTTTTGAAGAGCATTGCGGCGAATGCCGGCATTACACATATCCTGACATTTGGTGAAAAGTCTGAAGCGGACATCCGTCTAACTGATTTTACGCTTTACCCCGATTACAGTGATGTCGCGGTCAAGATTGCGTCCCATGAGGTGTTTTTCCGCCTGGGTGTGCCAGGTCGCCACTGGATCAGTAATATTCTCGGCGTATTGGGTGCGGTGAGCGAGCTTGGCGCCGATATCGAAAAGGCGGCGGATGCTCTTAGCAATTTGCAATCCCCGAAAGGGCGGGGTGCACGTCATATGGTGCCTTGTTTCGGGGGCAGCTACATGGTCGTTGATGAAAGCTACAATGCCAGCCCGGCCTCCATGCGCGCGTCTTTGGAGGTCCTGCATAACCTCCATCCAGACGGCAACGGGCGGCGTATCGCTGTTCTTGGCGATATGCTGGAACTGGGCGAGAAATCCGCAGATATTCATCGCAGCCTGAAAGCGGATGTGTGCGCGGCGGGAGTTGACCTTCTGTTCACCTGCGGACCGAATATGGCGCAACTGTCAAAATCCATGCCTAGCACTATCGGCACACATCATGAAGAGACATCGGATAGGTTGATCAATCCCTTGCTGGAGGTAATCGGTGCCGGTGACATTATTCTAATCAAGGGCTCGCTTGGCAGCAAAATGCGTATCCCGCTCGATGCCCTGCTAGAGCGCCGCCCCGTCGTCATGGCGGGCGCCGAACAGAGGGGGCGCTGATGCTCTATAACCTTTTATTCCCGCTGGCCGAAGATTTTACACTCTTCAACCTATTCCGTTACCTGACGTTTCGAACCGGTGGCGCGGTGATGACGGCGCTGTTGATCAGTTTCATATGTGGTCCGGCGGTTATTCGCTGGCTGAAAAGCAAGCAGCATCGCGGACAGCCGATCCGTAACGATGGGCCGCAATCTCATATTATCGCCAAGCAGGGCACCCCGACGATGGGGGGCTTCCTGATCCTTCTGGCGCTTGGGATCAGCACATTGCTCTGGGCGGACCTGAAAAATATCTATGTCTGGGTGGTACTGCTGGTCACGCTTGGGTTTGGCGCCATCGGCTTTGCCGATGATTATCTGAAAGTCAGCCGCCATAATACCCGGGGTCTCCCCGGGAAACTCAAGTTGCTGCTGGAACTACTGATCGCCGGATCGGCCGGTTATGTCATCATGGCAAGCTCACCGATGGATATATCGGGTGTGCTGACCATCCCGTTCTTCAAGAATGCGATTATCAATCTTGGCTGGTTTTATATCCCTTTTGCCATTTTGGTGACAGTGGGGGCAGGGAACGCTGTTAACCTGACCGATGGCCTAGATGGCCTTGCCATTGTTCCGGTTATGATTGCTGCCGCCTCCTTTGCGTTGATTGCCTATCTGGTAGGTAATGCCGTCTTCTCGAATTACCTCCAAGTCCAATATGTCCCGGGTTCTGGAGAGTTGACCGTATTCTGTGGTGCCTTGATTGGTGCCAGTCTCGGGTTCCTTTGGTTCAACGCGCCTCCTGCCATGGTTTTTATGGGCGATACCGGCTCGCTTGCCATGGGCGGTGCGCTTGGCTCCGTCAGCCTCGTCGCGCGGCATGAGATTGTGCTGGCGATCATTGGCGGACTGTTTGTGTTGGAGACCGTGTCCGTAATTGTTCAGGTGGCGTCCTTCAAGCTGACGGGGAAGCGTGTGTTCCGGATGGCGCCGCTGCATCATCACTATGAACAGAAGGGCTGGGCAGAGCCGACAATCGTAATCCGGTTCTGGATTATTGCCGTTATCCTCGCCCTTATCGGCCTCGCATCGCTGAAGTTGAGGTAAGGGGATGATGCAGAGCCATTCATATCAGCATAAGAACATCGCCGTATTCGGTCTGGGCAAGAGCGGTATGGCAACGGCGCGCCAGCTTCACCTTGGCGCAGCGCATGTTTTTGTCTGGGATGATAATGAGGCCCGGCGCCAAGCAGCGCAGGAGGCTGGCCTGATCGTGCAGGACCTGACGGAGAATAGCTGGCCGGAGGCAGAGGCGCTGGTCTTGAGCCCGGGCGTCCCCCTTACCCATCCGACACCGCACCCCGTTGTGAACCTTGCCAAAAAGGCCGGCGCTGCCGTTATTGGCGATATTGAAATATTCCTGCAGGAGAAAGAGGCGGGACGGATAATCGGTGTGACCGGCACCAATGGGAAATCGACAACGTCAGCGTTGATACATCACCTGCTCGCGTCCGCCGGAAAATCCACAGCTCTTGGCGGAAATATCGGTACGCCGGTCATGGACCTGCCGGAGCTCGAACTAGAGGGATGCTATGTTCTGGAGCTGTCGTCCTACCAACTGGATTTGACGCCTTCCTGGCAGGCGGATGTGGCGATCCTTCTCAATATTACGCCTGATCATCTGGATCGTCATGGTGACATGGAAGGGTACGCAGCTGTCAAGAAGCGCATCTTCCAGCACCAAGATGAAAATGGTATCGCAATCATCAATATCGATGATCCGATTTGTGAGCATATTGCGACCTGCCTTGCTATTTATGGTGAAGGTAAGCTTGTTCCCATTTCGACAGAGACGTCAGTTTCTGGCGGAGTGAGTGTCATTGACGGCCGACTCGAGGACCTGTCGGTTGGCGATCAATCTTGGACGATGGATATTTCAAAGATTGGTTCCTTGCGCGGCCGTCACAACTGGCAGAATGCCGCGGCAGCAGTTGCTGCCGCGCGGAGTGTCGGGTTAACGCCTGAAGAAATCAG